>ERZ1292633.2943-Hain-H41-02um-R1-2943-length-16990-cov-4_pt2 | contig 13903 bp, 16 predicted proteins | sample MGYA00564406_ERZ1292633 | MGnify/ENA primary metagenome ERZ1292633 (study PRJEB36523, sample SAMEA6512639) | groundwater metagenome | collected 2019-01-08 | study: AquaDiva: Metagenomics assemblies of 32 groundwater samples
TGCAGATTTCATATAACTCTTTTAAAAAAGAAAGATCAAAACCGGGAGCAAAAAAATTCCATGCATGGGCTGCCGGCAGCGATTGGGCAGCAGCTAATTGGGAATATACCGGGTGCTTGGACCGTGAAAATATGCTTACTCTAATGAAACCGACGGTGTATATGCTTAATAAGATAGATATTTCTTCATTAGGCGTTTCCGAAAGAGATTTAGATGAAGCGGCAGAATATATAGAAGAAAAACTGCCGGCCTCAGCGACTGCGGAAGTTTATTCTTTCACCCCGGCTAAATATGGTTTTCGTGCCACCACGACTATCACCGCGCTGGTAATAAATTTTGAAGGCGGCTGTAAAGAGAACAATCAAAGCGATACGGAAGAATATGGCTGTGAAGGGATGCTTTTCTGCGATTATTTCAATGGAACTTCCCTGGATCAGGATAAATGGAGCGTCATCAATGACGCCGGGATAAACGTGGGGGATGGCTGGCTGCGTTTATACGATTCTTCTTCCATCGGAACTAAGAAAGAATTTGCAGAAACTTGCCCCGCTGCAAGCGCGGAAGTCAAAGGCTCGTTGGATGGCGGGGCATTGTATTTAGGCGGCGACATCGCTTTATATGCTGCAAACGGCATGGCGCAATTATTGTGCGGGGAAAAAGAGGTGATTTCTTTTGCAGATTTTGGTTCAGCAAGCAAAATAAACCTGGAGAAAAATGGCGAAACCTTATCGCTGCGGGTAAATGGAACGGCTATCAGCAGTTTGCCTTGCAGCAGTACCTTTTCCCGGGCGCATCTTACGGCCGGATTTGGCCGCGAAATAGAATTGGATTATGTGGAAGTGAACTGCAGATAAACACCATAACCGATGAAGTAACATTAACCCACTACCCACTGGACAAGTTCGGGTAAGTTTTATAAACAAGAGTGAATAATAATATGTTAAAGAGGGGATAAAATGGCTCACAATGTTTTAACTGCAATAAGTAATATAGTCGCTTTTGCCAATACTGATTTAAAGAGTTATGCTTCTACTTATCTAATAAGAATAAACGCTGTTGGCGAGCAGTTAGAATTTTATATAAAGGATGCATTAGCTACATCATTTAAGCTTCCACAAGCAAAAAAGCAAGCAGCTTATTCGCAAGTTTTTTCTTATCTCGGAAACCAAAATAACCCACCAGATATGATTATTAAAGATAGTGATGCTTTTGAAATAAAGAAAATAGAAAGCTTTACTGCTGCGCTCGCTTTAAATAGCTCTCCTCCAAAAGATAGGCTTAGGGCAGATGATATAAGGATAACGGAAGCTTGCAGAAAATGTGAGCAACTAGCTTGGAAAGAAAAAGATTTATTTTATGTTGTTGGCAATGCGAAAGGCGGAGTAGTTAGATCATTATTTTTTATACATGGCACTTGCTATGCAGCAGAACATAAGGTTTACGATAAGGTACATGAGCCGATAAAAACAAAAATTAACTCGGTGCTAGATTCCTTAGGCTTAGAAAAAGGGGAAACGGTAGAGCTAGGGAAAGTTAGAAAAGTTGACCCTCTCGGGATAACTGAATTAAGAATAAGGGGATGTGGAGCATTGAAAATCCGCTTAGCGTTTTTGAAGATTTATGCACAATAGACGATGAAAGCAAATTTCACCTGTTTGCATTAATGAGAAAAGAAAAATATCTTTCTTTCCCTAAAAGCGATATAAAAGAATTAGAAGCAAACAAGCTTATCACTGTAAAAGATATAAAAATCAGGGATCCAAACAATCCCGCCAAGCTAGTGGAGTCAAAACTGATAATTTACAGGCAAAAATGAAAATTGCATCATTTTTTTCTGGCGCGGGAGGGCTAGACCTCGGCTTTACAAATGCCGGGTTTGAATTAGATTTTGCTAACGATAATTGGAATGGCTGCTGGGAAACATTTGAAAAAAACCATGGAATTAAGATAAACAAGAAATCAATAACAAATATTTCTCCCGATGAAATACCGGGTGTTATTGGGTTTGTCGGAGGTCCGCCATGCCAAAGCTGGAGCCTAGCTGGGGCGATGAGGGGAATTAACGACTCTCGTGGAAAGCTTTTTTATGATTATGTCAATTTAATTAAAGCAAAGCAGCCATTATTTTTTCTCGCTGAAAACGTAGCAGGAATATTATCACCTAAGCATCGCCCAGAATTTATGAAAATTTTAGCTGCTTTTCGAGAAATAGGCTATAATGTTACATTTAAGTTATTGGATGCACAAGATTATAGCGTGCCTCAAGAAAGAAAAAGGGTTATTATCGTTGGCTACCATGAAAAAATGGGGAAAGCATTTTCATTTCCTGAGCCGCTTAGCAAGAAGCTAACTTTACAAAATGCAATTTCTGATTTGCCAGAGCCGCTTGCCGCAAGCCATAAAAATAAGACTAATGGAAATAAGCTTAAAGTTGAGAATCACGAATATATGAATGGCGGATTTTCAACAATTTATATGTCTAGAAACCGAGTGCGCGGGTGGGACGAGCCATCATTTACAATACAAGCGGGAGGCAGGCACGCACCATGCCACCCGCAAGCCCCTAAAATGAAATTTGTTGAGGAAAATAAGAGGGTATTTGTAAACGGAAAAGAGGATTTATATAGGAGGCTATCAGTAAGAGAATGTGCCAGAATCCAAACTTTCCCGGATGATTTCATCTTTTACTATAATGATGTGGCTGATGGATATAAGATGATAGGAAATGCAGTTCCAGTTAAGTTTGCCGAAGCTCTCGCGTCTAAAATTATGACCGATATCAAAACAGCTATCGGTGAAAAATGCCAGACAAATTTAGCCGTAAAACAAGAAGCACCATTATGTCTCGGATAAAGTCTAAAAATACTTCTTTAGAGACTAATTTCAGGAAGCTTCTTTGGAAAAATGGTCTTGGCAGATACAGAATCCATTATAATCTTCCCGGAAAGCCAGACATTGTTTATGTTTCTAAAAAGATTGTAATTTTTCTTGACGGCGACGTTTGGCATGGCTACAACTGGAAAAAATTAGGCAAGATTCCGCCTAAGAAGTATTGGCAGGAAAAAATCCAGAAAAATATTAACATGGCAAGAAAATACAATAGGCAATTAAGTAAAGATGGCTGGACAGTATTGAGGTTTTGGGAGCATGATATTAAAAAGAATTCTGACAAGTGCATTAAAAAGTTAAAAAAAAGATAGTTTTCTTTTTTTGTAGTGGCTTTAAGCCGGAATCATTTGGGATTATTTTCTTTTAGAAGGATAACGTTTCCCCGGCCTTTCTTAACTTTCTCGACCGCTCCCTGATGCTCTAATTCCGTGACGATAAGGCTGACTTTCGCTTCTGAAAGATATAATAATTCCTTGCGCAATTCTTTTTGGGTGATCCTGCCATCATGGCTTTTGATTATCTCCAGCGCTTTTTCAACATAGCCCGGCTCTTTCTCCAATTCTTCTTTATGCTGTTCGATGGTTTTCCGGCTTTCTTCCTTGATCCGGCGCCTGAACAGATGCAGCGAACCGTATTTTTTCCGCATATAGATGATCCTGCCCAGCAGTGCCGCAAAGACCGCTCCGGCGATGATCCAAGATAAAAGGCGGCGCGGTGTCTCTTCCGGATCGACCACCAGTTCTTCCTCTGTTTCCTGCCACAGCTCATCTTCTTCGGTAAATTCCGGAAGCAGGAAAAGGTCTAATACGTATTCTCCTTTTTCAGAAAGGATTAGGATTTCCTCAGTTACAGTATACTGGTTATTTTTTGCGGTAAGCAGGTATTCCCCCGGTAACAGCTCAAAGGAATAACTTCCGGTTTTTGCGAGATATTTCTGCTGCGGCACCGTGTTTATTTCAACTAAGACATCCTGGGCTAATTCCAGATCCTCGTTGTAAATATCTCCTTTGAGAGTTGCCGCTGAAGCCAACGAAGATAAAAGCAGGAATATTATAAGTAAATGGAGGGATCGATTCATATTCGCTATTCCGGTGCGGAGATTTAAAAATATATCGGGGAAATTGAGAATCGTGCCTGATTACTTATTCAAAACCTTCCTAAAGCTTCGTAAAGCGTTCTGTAAAGTTTTCCTGAAAGTATCTTTAAAAAGAAGCTCCGACGCAGAGAACCTATCAAATTCAACTACGGAGGTTAAAAACATGAAATTATTGCACAAGATGAGCGTCATGCTGGTGCTGGCACTATTTGTATTGAGCGTATTGCCGGCAGGTCTGGCGGATGAGACAGAAGTAGATAGGAATGAAGTGAATGATGACGGTGATGATGACAAAAAAGATAAAGCAGTAAAAAGTAAAACTGAAGGCAAAGGAAAGAAGAACCCTTCAAAAGAATTAAAACGCGAGATTAAACTGGTTCAAAAAGAAGCTAAAGAGAAATACGAAAAATCCAAAGAGCAGTTCAAAGAAGCCAGGGAAAAACAAAAAGAACACCAGGAAAAATTACTGGGATTGAATAAAGCAGTAAAAAGCTGCGATGCAGAATCGGAAAACTGCACTGCCTTGAAATCAGAGCTGCGTTTGGGTGTAAAAAACCATTTAGAGAAAACTGTGCAGGTAGTAGAAAGATCTCTGGAAAAGCTTCGCAATAAAATAGGAGGCATTGAAGATCTGTCTGAAGAAGAGAAAGAACATGCTTTAAGCCTTATCGCGGAAATAGAATTAGAGTTAGACGTCATAAAGCTTAAGATTGAGGGGTTCACTGCTGAAACGCCAAAGGAAGAGATTAGCGCAACCATCAAAGAATTGAAAGAATTGACCCAGAAAGTCAACCAGCTGCAGCGCAGGATGGTAGGACTATTAGTGAATGCCAAATTGCGTACTTTGGTGGAAAAACATCTAGACCTGCATGATGTAATGCAAGAACGTATTGATCATCTGGCCGAACAGGGTGCTGACGTCATCGCATTGACGGAAATCTTAGCTGAATTTGATGTTGAAGTGGAAGAATTACAGACCGATTTCGAAATCGCGCAGGAAATGTGGATGAACATCGATGTTACTGATGATTTCGATACCTTCAACCGCGAATTGAGGAAAGCGCAGCATGAAGTGCGGAAAGATCTGCTTGAAACCAGAGAATCCTTACGTGACTTTGTAGCCGCTTATAAAAAGATTGCCGCCGGATTAAACGCGGAAAATGAAACTGAAGAGCCTGAAGAAGAAGAGGCTCCGGAAAACGAGACTTCAGAGCTGCCGGTCAACGAAAGTGAAATGCCGAGTGCACCGGTTAACGAAAGCGAAGGTACTCCGGAACTTCCGGTAAATGAAACCGCCGGAAATGAATCTACGGAAACCGGAGAAGTAAATAGCAGCATTGAAGTGAATGAAACTGAAACCGGCGCGGAAGCTGAATTGAATGTCGGCGTCCAGGTTTGAGGTGAAGAAACATGAAACTGATGCGAATTTCACTGCTGCTGCTAATCTTGGTCGCCGCTATCGCCGGCGGATGTAAAATCGCGAAAGAAGTGGCGGATGAAGAGCCCGGTGCTCTGCTGGGAAAAGGCCTTCCTGAAACTTCTGAGCAGGAGCTGTCATCCGGCTTGGAAGAGATCGACGAGATCGAAAAGTTAGAGTTGGATGAATTAGACGGCAGCTTAGACCAGTTAGAACAGATGGTTTGGGAGTGAGGGAGTTATATTATTTTTTTATTTTTTTAAATCGGATTTACTTTTTCTTCTTCTTCTTGAGTTTATAGTTTTCTAAAATTTCTGTAAGAGCAGAATCTGGAACAGAACCTTCCCGGTGGAAAACTTCCAACAACTGCCTGGCTTCTTCCGCATCAATTTTGGAGGATTCAACTTTGTCTTCCAGGCCCAGATGCTTGATTATGCCCTTGACGTGTTCGTCTTTCAGGTGTCCGCCGGCTGACGCATAAAGCCTTTCGCCGATAGCATTCTGGATGCGGCTCTTAAGCCCATCAAACTGCTGGTGGGTGAATCTTTTTCCATATTTACCTACGGCCTGCTGTAATTGCTGGCGGGTTACTCCGCTGTAAGCTTGCATCAGGATCTCTTTTTCAAGATCATCCAGGTCCTTGGAAATACTAAAGTGGTCTTTGGCTTTGCTGATATACATATCCGACATAGTCTTTACAAATTGTTCCTGTATTTTACTGTCATCAAGCCTTTCAAAATCAACTTCCTTGCCGTCCATAAGATGCTTGTTTACGGCAGCAGTATAAGCTTCAGTATGAGTGTGCCCGGCAGTATCCGCCAGCTTTTTGGCATGTTGATAGAGTTTTTTATGCTTAGAAATATAATCCGGAGTTTTATCTGGAGCTTTATCTTCAGTTTTGCTGCCCATAAAGGAAACTAAAGCGTATCCATTAAAAAGCTTTTCTATGAGACAGTATAATCTATTCAGAGCTTCTGTTCTTTAAGTACTTTCTTCCCCGCAGGAAGCTTTCCGTAATAGTTTTCTCTTTGATGAACTCGCTAATCAGTTCAGCCATCTCCTCGATACTTAGTTTCTTAGGGTCTATCCTTCCTTCCGTATTAGTATGCCGCACTACCTCATCGGCATCAGCTTCTTTAAGTTTCACTTTAGCCCGGCCTTCAGCATTCCGTTTCAAAAAATATCCAAAAGATGTTTCCCGCTGGGCAAAAGCGATAAATTCCATGGGATTAAAATGTTCCCGCTTGTCGTTTATGTATCCTAAAATAACTTCCAGGTCCATACCGAAGGTAAGAAAAGCCAGTTCTTTTTTATCATCTTCATCTTTGACGCTGGCGCCCCACCGTTCTACGGCATATTCTTTAAGGACTTCGAATAAAGTTTTTGCTGCCTGTTCCCTCGCCGGGGCTTCTCTCAGCAGGGAATAATCGATAACTCCACGTCCATCAACTAGGGCCTTGCCTAAGGCGACATACCCTTCAAAGATCTTGTGGATAAGGGTATCGTTAAGGCGGCTGCCTTGTTCCAGCGCAGATATATAATCTTCTACTCCCATTTTATAGAGGAAAACGGGCAGGTTCTTTATAAACTTTTTGTTAATTACAACTCACTAATAGTAACATCTGCTAGTGGCGATGATAGTGGAGGGGGGTGGCGATGAGAGGGGATGATAGTGGTGGTGATGACCATGATGACCAAAATGTCCCACTACCAAAAGAAATAAATATAAGTATCCAAAATATAGGTTATTTTACCCATTATTTATGTCGCAGAAAACAAGGGATCAACATGGCCAAAAAATCAACATTGAAATCTATGCAGCCGAAAGATATCAAACCGGCTTTGGATCTGCCCGGAATATCACCCCAGGCTAATCTGCCGACCATATCGCCGGAAGTGGAAAAAAAACTCAAGGCCATCAAAGAGAAGCTGGACCAGTTCAAGAAAAAAGTATTGGATAAGTTCGGAGATTATATTGTCGGCATCGCTTTGCTGCCGCCGGAAAAGCCGAAAGGAGAGCCGCAGAAAGAAGGGGAAGAAAAAGCCGAAAAGAAAGACGAAAACAAGATACATCTCCTGATCGTTGTCGATGACACCACTTCTCAAAAGATGTCTAAAGAAGAACTGTTCAATAAATTCTCATCTGCGATCAAGCTGCTGGCAGAAGAGACCGATAAAGACATCGCCGCGCAATGCGCGCTTTTAACTGATGTCTGGCAGAGCTGTTATGATGCGAAATATGACCTTAACCAGCTCATTTCCGTTAGTGTTCCCATCCACGATACCGGAATGCTGGCAGCTATCAAGATTGCAGAAATCCACAAAAGCATGGTGGTTAAGAAGTTTGAGAAATATATCCTCAGTTACGTTCTTGCAGGTTCGCTGACGCAGGGAAAAGCTACACCAACATCTGACATTGATGTATGGATCGTTATTGATGATACCGATGTCAAGAAAATGAGCCGGGCGGAACTTAAAGACAAGCTGCGCGCCATCATCATCGGCATGGGCGCGGAAGCCGGAGAAATGACCGGCATCAAAAACAAGCTGAATATACAAGTATACATCCTCACTGATTTCTGGGAATCGCTTAAAGAAGCCAACCCCATCATCTTCACTTTATTACGTGATGGTGTTCCGTTTTATGACCGGGGAATTTTCATGCCCTGGAAACAGCTGCTGCGCATGGGGCGCATCAAGCCCAGCCGGGAAGCTATCGACCTGTTCATGAGCACTGGAGAGCAAAGCGTCAGCAGAGTGAAACTTAAATTAAAAGACATGGGCATGGAAGACACTTACTATGCTATCTTGACGCCGTCGCAGGCAGCGATCATGCTGTACGGCCTTCCTCCGCCAACTCCGCGGGAAACTCCTGAAGTTCTGGAAGAGATTTTTGTCAAAAAAGAAAAGATGCTGGAGCCGGAATATGTAAAAATACTGCGCAATAACGTGGAGCTGCGCAAGAAAATCGAGCATGGAGAAAAAAAAGAATTGAGCGGGACGGAGCTGGACAAGTTCATCAACGATGCGGAGAAATTCCTCAAAAGGATCAGGGAATTATTCAAGGAGATCGAAGCGAAGCACGACGAACGGAGCATCTTGTATCTTTATGATGAGATAATGACCATCACCAGGGATATACTCAAGCTGGAAGGCATTGAGAAAGCGCAGGATGAACAGATGGTAAAGTTATTTGAAGATGAACTTATAAGCACTGGGAAAGTTCCGGCGCGTTTCCTGCGCGATCTGAATGAGATAGTAGATGCAAAACAAAAACATGATGAGAAGAAGCTGACAAAAACTGATATTGAAAAGGCCCGCAAGGGCAGTTCAGGATTGATTAAGTTCCTGATCGAATATATGCAGCGTAAGCGCGGGCAGGAAATGGAGAGAGCACGCATTAGAGTAAAACATGGTGAGAAATTCGGAGAGATTAGTTTATTTGATACCATTGCTTTTATCGTTTATGATATTGATGCTAAAGAGCAGCAGATTGAGAAAGCAGCCATCAAGCCTGACGGGAGCTTGGGCGCGAGAGAAAAAAGCAATCTGGAAGAATTGGAAAAAGAGTTGGCTAAAGCTAAATTCCCTAAACGCGTTTTCATCAAGGAACCGTTATTCGAAGATTTGAAAAACCTCTTCGGCCGGGATGTAGAAGTGTTACTGCAGTATTGAGATGGACTGGCAAAAATATGATGGCGGGAACCCCATAATACAGGGAGAAGGTTTCTGGGCAGAGGTTCCGCATTCTTATTATAACTGCCCCGCCAATGCTTTTATCAGCCCGTATATATGCGTCAAGGACATGATAAAAAAAGACGGATGGAAGAATATGACATCAAAAAAAAGTAAAAGTTTGCCGAAAGGAAAAACGAAGAAGCTGAATACAGAATATGCCCTGCCACAAGAGAAATATGAATTTTCTTTGGACGATGATGCGACCTTACAAAATAGGGGTGATGTTTATTTTATAATGGAACTTGCTCCGAATACCGATCCGAATGAACTTCGTTCAAAATTAGAATTAATCGCGTTAGGAACTGATAAAATAGGATATGCGAACTATATGCCCAACATCGGATATATGGTCTGCGTAACTAACCTAGGGATCTATGAGACACTTTTTGACTCTAAGCTGCAAAAAGTTGATAAAGAAAAGCAAAGCAGACAATTAAGGTATACTACAGAAGGATACCGGGAAGTCCGACTATCAAAAGTTCCTCCTGAACTGGAAGATAACGTGGCAAGAATATTTCTAAACTATGTAAACAGGTGATAAAATATGCCCTACAAAAAATATGAAGTTGGAGAAGAAGGAAGAGCCGCAAGATTGGTTTTGCAGTACGAAGAATCTGATGCGATGGATAAAGGACTGCAGCAGAAGATAAGATTGTTGGCCAACCATCTTCTGTTAGCCAAAGATCTGGAAGCAAAAATTTCCTGCGGAGAAACGATGACTATAGAAGCAGATTGGAAAGTAGGAGATTATTTTTTCATGATAAAAGGCAGAGACGGCTCGGTCGGAAACATAAGCTGCAGGCTGCTTCCAGAAGGATTTGCTTTGGCTATCGGAGAAGAGAAGTATATTTTGAAAAGAAAATGATCCCCTGAAAATTTATTTTTTTATATTAACCTTTCTTAACCACATAGAACAATTCATTCTCAAATTCAAGAATAGTAAATTCGTATCCCAGCCTCTTGCACAGCCATTCCATCCAGTTCCTTCGGGGAGCGGTCATCTTTTTTCCGCTCATGGTCTTGGTGGCAAAACTAACCACAATATGTCTGGCGGGAATCCTTTTCAGCATCTCTTCCGTAGCCTTATGCCCTTTGTTTTTGTCCAGGACGTCAGTCATCTTGAACAGGAAGCAGATGTCAGCCGGCGGGATCTTTGGCATCTGCTGGATGTCTGCTGCCGCAGCCCGCCCTTCAAAATAAGGGATTTTCCGGCGCAGTAAAGAAAAATACTGGTTCAAGATATTTATCTCTTCTTCGTTGATGTCGTACGCGAGATAGGCGCATTTTTTCAATCCCATATAAGGAAAAGAAAAAGGGTTTATGCCGCAGCCCAGATCTAAAATCACTCTTGGTTTTCCGGTGACCGCAAAAATTTTTTTATACAGGGTATTGTAGACCGGCAGGCGTTCCTTGGCCGAAGCATGCGTGGATAATATCTCGTCGACTAATTTCTTTTGCGCGGCGGCAGGAGCGGCTAATAACTTTTCCATCAGCTCCCGTCTTTTTGCTGGATTGTCCCTGAACAGCCCGTAAGCTTTTCTCAGCCGGGCGCGGACTTGTTTGATCACAATGCTATATGATTTTGATTTGGGATTGCAATTTTCCTGCAGTAACCTGAACAACTTATGTTCCTGCCGTAAATACGCCAGCAGCTGCTCTTTTACAAAACCATCATTTATGTGCTGAAGTTCCCTTTTTTTCTTGATATCGGCCGTCAACAGCGCTATCTTCTCGTTGTCAAGCATAGGCAGATGAAAAGAGTTTGGTTATAAAAAGCTTTTTAAACCGCATAAAAATAATCACCTTATGGATAAATCATGGATGGAGCCGGCCCGGAAAGCCTGGAAATTCTTCTGGCACGATGAATCGGTGTGGAGCTTTTTGGCTAACGTGATCATCGCCTTCCTGATAATAAGGTTTATCTTCTATCCCTTGCTGGGGCTGGCATTAGGAACTAATTTCCCCATCGTCGCAGTAGTCAGCGAAAGCATGGAACATGGCCTGCACGAAAAAAAACTTTGCGGGGAATATTTCGCCCGGTTCCGGGAATCGTTTGATAATTACTGGGCGGTATGCGGAAAATGGTATGAAGAGCAGGGAATCACACCGCAAAAATTTGCAAGCTTCCCTTTCAAGGATGGGTTTGACAAAGGCGATGTCATCCTGTTATGGAGAGCCCACCGGGACAATGTAGAAGTCGGCGACATTTTGGTATTCCAGGGAGATAAGCCGCAGCCCATCATCCATCGGGTGGTGAAGGTCTGGCAGGAAGAAGAAAGATATTATTACCAGACCAAGGGCGACCACAACAGCGGGAGTATCCAGGGAACTTTTGGCGAGACTAAAATCGGGGAAGACCGGATCTACGGAAAAGGAATCCTGCGCATACCTTACTTTGGCTGGGTCAAGATCCTGTTCGTCAACGCGGTAAAACCGCTGGGAATAGATATACAGCGATAAATATATAGGCAAAACATAGGCAAACTATATAAATAAGAAGCCGATTTCTCACTTGATTAACAATAGATGATTTGACATAAATGATAGGTGATCGGAAATGTTCTGTCCAAACTGTGGTTCGATATTGAGGCCCAAGGAGAAAGCGGGCAAGAGGACACTTTTTTGCAGCTGCGGTTTCAGCAAAGCTCCGGAAGAAGAGACTGCCGAATTGCGGGAAAAAGTGAAAGGGGTCAAAAAGATCGAGGTTGTAGAACAGGTCGAGCTTCATCCGAAGATCAAGATTAACTGCGGCAAATGCAACAACAATACGGCTTATTACTGGACTCAGCAGACCCGGGGCGCAGATGAGCCTGAGACAAGATTCTTCAAATGCACTAAATGCAACCATACTTGGAGAGAATATGCGTGATGGCGCCCACTCCTGCAGATATAGCAGCAGCGATACAGGATAGTGCGGCATTTAAGGCCTGGAAGAAAAAGCACCCTCAAGGATACCTTTCTCATTTTTTTTGTCCCATCACCGCTGATTGTGAACTGAAGAGCGCCTGGGAAGTGGGCTTTTATGACCAAGCTTCCGGCAAGATGACGGTATTCGCTTACGGCAGACAGGTGACGGTAAAAGGGGACGAAGACGAGGTATTTAAAAAACCGGAACAGGCTGTCGAAGAGTTAAAACTTCCCTCGGTAAAGATACTTTTTCCGAAAGCGGTAGATGTATTTGCGGAGCATGTCGAAGAACTTTTCCCGAAAGCCGGGAGAGGCGACGGCTTTGTGACGCTTCAGACCACGGACAGCAAGACCTTATGGAATTTCACTTTCATCACCAAATCATTGAAATTTATCAATATAAAAGTAAATGCCGAGACTGGTACTGTTGAATCACACCTGGACATGGATCTGATTGACCGCGGGAAAATAAGAAAATAAATTACCTCAGACCACCATTCTAATGATCGATAACATTATAGTTTACAGGTCAATAGTATTTATATACTGCGCAGATTTATTTTATCTGCGATAGATGTTTAAAGAGGGGCATGAAGGACTTAGTCCTTTTTGTCTCTTGAAAAAGAGGTGGTAGATCTTTTTGTCTAAAGAAAATTCTAAAATTTCATTCAATGCTCAGAAGAAGTGCAAGAAGCTGGATACGTTCTTCCCCGCTGAAAAAGAAGCAGAAGAAAAAAAGAAGGAATGAGCATCTGGAAAAATATTTGTTTAAGGTTTATTTAAGATTGAAATGATTATTTAAGGGAACTTATGGCCGCACCATAACCGTACAATACATCAATTTCTTTTTGAACAGCTTTGGCAACCGCTTCCACCGGCAGCGAACCGTCAAGGATCACTATCTTTTCCGTATCGCGTAATTTTTCTATCACCAGAAGATATTTCTGGCGGACTTTTTCCTGGAACTCCAGGCCGTCAAAATACTCTTTAGTCCTCTGCTGATCCCCGCCCATCCTATGCGTGGCCAGTGCTGCAGGAATGTCTAAGAATATAGTCAAGTCCGGCGGGTCTAAGCTATCATGCTGTTCGATCAGATAATCCAGATCCATCCCCTGCGCTGACTGGTAAGCTAAGGTAGACAATTTATGGCGGTCTGAAACAACCTGCAGCCCGATCTGCAATGATGGTTCGACAACATTTTCTACGTGCCATAGCCGGTCATTGATGAAAAGATTCGCCCAATATTCCGGCTCATTGATGACCTGTTCTCCAGGCAATAGATTTCCCACCAGGCGCCGGCGAAGAGTTATCCCATAAGGAGAGATCTTAGTCGGTTCCCGAGTAAGGACCACGATGTTCTTTTTATCTTTTTCAAAAAGATAATTGGTCAAAAGCTGGGCCTGCGTAGTCGTGCCGGAACCATCTATCCCTTCTAAAACCATGAATTTTCCGTTCATCTTCTCGCACCCCTTTTTTATAGGAGAGTTTTTATTCCTATAAAAAATATTTGTATGCTGAGATATATGTAATCAAGAAGAATAAGATATTTAAGGGAGCAGTAAGTAAGCTGATGCAATGCCAAAATATAATTCTATGGATGAAGTTCCCGAAGAGATAAAATTAAAATTAGGAAAATATTTCACTAATGTAGGCGGATCAACTTTTGTGATCCATGGGCTTCCTTCAGAATTAACTGGCGGGGCCTTGGCAAGGTATTCCAGAGCAAAAACCGGGATACAATTAACCTTGATTAATGAATTTTTGGATGAGAACGGGGACCCTTCCCAACAGAAAGGCTCCGAATTGATGGATCGAGTCTTGAATGCCTTTGGAGATGATTCTGTGGGTGAACTGGA
>ERZ1292633.4011-Hain-H41-02um-R1-4011-length-13902-cov-7_pt1 | contig 13902 bp, 17 predicted proteins | sample MGYA00564406_ERZ1292633 | MGnify/ENA primary metagenome ERZ1292633 (study PRJEB36523, sample SAMEA6512639) | groundwater metagenome | collected 2019-01-08 | study: AquaDiva: Metagenomics assemblies of 32 groundwater samples
TGTTGGCGGCGGCGTTCATAACTCAATCTATCAACACGAAATGGCGCTTAAGCAAAGATTGTAATTGTGGATAAATTTGGGATACGGGAATTATTTTTGCGACGTGTGTCTCGACGAAGCCTTGGCGAGAGGGGACGCCTGGCAATACATTTCATGAAAATTTTCATTGGAGACGCAATGTGCTCGATAATTTTGAGGCTAGCGTTGATAGAATACTAAAGGTGTTCAACATGCTGATAAGCGGCTATGGTGCACAGAGAGATGCTTCGTTATACGAATTTATTCAATACGTGAAGTATTCCCGTACAGCATCGACCCTATCAAACCCCTGTAACCTAGAGTAAATGTCTGTATACATGAAGTTGGCAGTAGGGTCTGGTGAGCGCTATCCGTTAGGAAAGCCAAGCTTTGATCTTCAAAAAGCTTGGCTTTCGGCGTAATGAGTAGAATTTAGGTTAGCACTGGCCGTCCCAGAGCGCCACACTGGGCCATTTATTTCAGGCCTCGCCAGATGCCCCAGGATGGCTTATTTGTGGTGTGAAGCGGGCATCCGTAACCAAAAAATCCCCTTGATGGGGATTTTTTGAATGTCTTTATAAAAAGTCTTATTTCAATTCTACCTTCGCGCCTGCTGTTTCGAGTTTTTTCTTTGCTTCTTCTGCGGTCGCTTTATTGACACCCGTCAATACTTCTTTGGGGGCGGACTCTACGAGAGTCTTGGCTTCCTGAAGTCCGAGCGTCGGGACGAGTTCACGGACTGCTTTAATCGCGCCGATTTTGTTGGCACCTGCCTCGGTCAGCACGACGTTAAAGACCGTTTGCTCTTCCTTCGGTTCGCCTGCGTCGGCTGCTGCCGGAGCTGCTCCCGCTGCTACTGCCACTGGGGCTGCCGAGACGCCGAATTTTTCTTCGAGTGCTTTGACCAAATCGGAAAGTTCCAACACGGTCATTTCCTCGACGGCTTTCATGATTTCATCTTTTGTTAGTTTTGCCATATACAAAATCACCACCTTTTAGAAACACTTAACGAATAAAATGAGTTTAGGACACCTAGTTTGTTTTTTTCTCCTTAACAGCCTGCAATGCCCACACCAATTTATTGATATTCCACGATAGCGCATAATGGAGGCCTTGGATTGGTGCATTGAGCTGTCCGACCAGTCTGCCCAGAAGTACATCGCGGGAGGGGAGTGCAGCAAGCCGCGTCACTTCTGCGTCGGAGAGAACCTGGCTCCCCAGGAGTCCGCCTTTTGTTTTGCCTACGCCTGCTACCTTAAAGTATTTGAGAAGCTCTTTAAGCGGTGCCACCTCGTCTGCGTAGGCGAAGAGGGTAGCGGTCGTATCAGAAAGCATAGAACGCAACGCATCGGCTTTATCCGAGAGGCTGCGGAGTAAAAGTCGATTTTTGGCAACCGTCAAGTCGCTTGTGTGCTTCTTGAGGTTTTTGCGCAGTTCCTCCATCTGTTTGTGCTTGAGGCCGCGGTAGTCTACGAAGACCATCGCTTTGGCGCGGGCGATTTTGTCGGTGAGGTCTGTAATAGTATCAATTTTTCTTTGAGTAGCCATAAAAAAATCTCACTACCGTGAGATTTTGGTTATTTAGTAACGCGAGTTACTTAGTTACTTGGCGATTGACGAAGTAACGAAGTAACCAACTAACTAATTAACGATCAAACCCCTCGGTAGGATTTATAGAGTGATTCAAAAGAGATCCTTCTCCTTCGACTTCGCTTAGGATCAGGACTTCGTTTCACTCAGCCTACGGTCTTTAGGATAAAAAGAGTATAACAGAAGGTCTACGGGTCTGCAACGGGAGGTTTTTGGGATGGAACCAATGGGGAAATTTTACTCTTCTCAATTCCTTTTTCTGCAATATTTTCGAGTAATTTAGTTATATCCCCAGGGTGACGTTGCCCAAGCACTGTTTCTATCTTTCCAATAACTTCTTCAACTTCACCTGCTCGGCGTGCTGTTACCACCTTTTCGTCTGACTGTTGAAGATCCTTCATCGCATTCGTTTCATCTGTGAGACGGAGTTTATCCATTTGAGCTGCTACCTTTATAAGCTCTTGTATTGGTATTTCATCATTAATTGTTTTGTCTGTTGCCATAGATTTGTCTTTACGAGATTTATTTTATTGTAACGGAATAAGAGAAATAATTCAAGTGCAAGGCAATAATAAATTATGACTATTTACTTACCCCGCATCTCGCGGATTCTAGCAAACAGATCATGCATAGGGCGATGGTTGCCCAGGAGGTCGGTAAGTTTAGAGTCATCCGTTATGAGAAATGGCTTCACCATCTCTCCGGTGAAGCTGCCGTGCGTGCCCCAGTAGGGCTCGAAAGATGCCCAGGCGCCACGCCAGTTGCCGCCGAACAGGACGAGGTCGCCGTTGTTGTGGCCCAAGGCGAGGCGGGCAAGCGCTTTTAGGAGGCTATCCGCTTCCGGATCATCGATCGGTTTCCCGCGGGTTGCCTTCACCTTGCCGTTTTCAAATTCTGCGCGATCTCCATTGCGGGCCAGTAGGTAGGTTGTTTTCTCATTTTGTCGCACCATAACCCAACCGATCCCGGGATGGGAGAGTAAGGTGGGGATGAGGGAAGGGAAATCATGTTCAATGGTTTGTTGGTTTGCTTGTGCGGGCAACCAACGCGAAAAATACAGATGGGCGATGCTGCTTGACGGTACGGCGTAGACGGTGTCCTCGGCAGTATTTTCTTTCAGATCATGATCATTGCCGTAGGTGAGCAGGACGTTTGGCCCCTTGTCGCCCAAGCCCCGGCTCATGAGGTGCGGCAGCGTTTCATCCGATATTTTTTCAAAGGGTATGCCTGGGGATTGTCCATGGTCGGAAAGGACGATGAATTTATACGACCGTTCGGCGCCGCGTGCACTGTCGTAGAGTTTTTTGCAGTAGAGATCCATGAGGCGTATGGATTGGAAAACGATCGGATGGCGGATGCCGTGCGTGTGGCTGACTTTATCGACCAATGAAAGATTGATATACATGGCAGGTGTCTTGCGCCAGATATCGATGATGGCGATGGTGGTAGCGAGGTCGCACAAAAATAATCGATTCAGGAGCGTCGAAAATTCCTCCTCAAATACTTTTTTTGATTGCTTAGACAGCGCTTTTAACATCATGGCGACGACGGATCCGGCCAGTACCAGGATGATGTGCCAAAACCGGAACGGGTTGAGTAGTGGAACAAGAAGGATCCGGAAGCTTAATAAACGGTGAAGCCTACTCTTTGTGGCCTTTGCATCGGGGGATATATTGGTCATGGTGGCCCCCCCGGAATAGGCGCCGATGATACATGATCCGCCCTCTATGAGGGGATGGGTGACCCCGGCAAACAACGTCTCTTCGAGTTTTTTTACTTGTCCGCCATGATCTCCTCGGATAAAACGGCCAAGCATGCGGTGAAACCAGGTGTAGCCGGGGATGTTTTCACTTTTTCCATACATGAGTTCAGCAACGATCGCTGTCGTAATGGACGGGACACCGCAGAAGTAGGAATCGAGCGTATAACCGCCGCGATGAGTGAGCCATCGGAGAAAAGGAGCGTCCCCGCGCTTCATGGCTTCCTGAAGGACGTTGTATCCCAAGCCATCGATTTGTACGACGATGATGCCGGGTTGGTCAACCGGGACGGGACTGGGGTGGACGTTGAAGAGCCGCAAGCGAAGCGTGAGTGTGGCTGCCAGGAGATGTCTCCACAATGATCGGATAAAGGACACCATGATGCTATGGTACGGGAGAGGAGCCTAGAGTTGCAACTTGACACCCGGTCCCATGGTGGAAGCGATCGTCACACGGGAAATTTTATTCTGACCGATGGCGGCAAGGATAGCGTTAATATTTTCTATCAATTTTTTGTCTTCGAAGCTTACTTTGCCAATCCCCATATGGATGATCGGGATTCCCGGCTCGGCCTTGAAGTTGACCTGTCCGTGGGAGAGCTCTTTGGCACGTTTTTCCGGATCTGGCGATATGGTGCCGTTTTTGGGGTTGGGCATGAGTCCTTTGGGTCCCAGGACGCGGGCGACCTTGGCGAGTTTGGCCATCATGCTGGGGTGGGCGACCAGTACGTCAAAGTCAATGGTTCCGGATTCAATTTTGGCGAGTAACGCATCATCGGCGATTGCCACTTTTACTTCTTTGCCCGTTCCGTGGGGGAGACTTGCCGATCCGCGGAAGTCGCCTTTGCCCTCGCCTAAACTCATGGGATTGAGATTGACGTGGAGTTCAACCGTCCCATCAAATTTCGTGAGGGACGTCTTTTTGACGAGCCCGATCGCATCGGCAAGGGGATAGAGTTTGGTTTTATCGACCTTCCCTGCAGCTTCCTTGTACTTCTTGGACCGGACGCGCGCCTTTTTTTGTTTCTTTGCTATTTGTTTTTTGCTTTCTTCCGGCGTCTCGCCGGATTCCACTTCCGCGACCAACCGCTTAAATTCCGGGTTGATGTCTCCGCCTTCCACGACCGAGACACGTTCGCCGCCCTTCATCCCCACGCCTTCGACCTTGGCCTTCTTGCTTTTTTTGGTCTGGCGACGGGCATCGGCTCGGCGTTTCTGCTCTTTTTCTGATTCATCGCCCAATGTGGCGACTCGGATTTTACCCATAAATTCAATTGATGAGCACGTGATCATGTGCTTATCATGTTTTTCAATCAAGTGCTAATCTCCTACTTGAATTCCCATGCTCCTTGCTGTCCCTGCTACCACCTTGGCGGCCGCTTCGACATTGTCTGTGTTAAGATCCGCAAGTTTGTCGGTGGCAATTTGAGTGAGTTGTGCTTTCGTCAATTTTCCTGCCACTTCCCGGCCTGCTTTGCCGCCGCCTTTGTCGATGGCGAGCATTTTTTTGATCATGGCAGAAACCGGTGGGAGCTTGGTGATGAAGGAGAACGTGCGGTCCACGTACACCGTGATGACGGCGGGGATGATGTCGCCTTTGAGTTTAGCCGTCTTTTCGTTGTACGCCTTCACAAACTCCATGATCGGCAGTCCGTGCTGTCCCAAAGCCGGTCCCACGGGTGGGGCAGCAGTTGCTTCTCCGGCTTTGAGCTGGAGGGTAATGGTGGTTTTGATCTTTTTGACAGCCATAGTGATGAGATGAGCACCTGATGAAGGCACTTGATGAGCACGTGATCATGTGCTTATCATGTGTTTTTTTGTCATGTGCTCATCAGAGAGCTTGCATGAAACCAAGAAGAATTGAGAGGCAGCAAACTTGAAGATCAAGATTACCGTACGTAGTTACTCTCGAAACCTCTCCCGGTCTCTCCCGCGTTTGACGCGGTAAAAGGAGTATAGCAGGAGGAGTATTTTGGTGCAATAGTGTATAATAGCCCGTCTATGAGTGAAAGACAACAATGTCCAGTGACTGGTGATGCATGTGATAACGAGGCTTGTGGTTTAAAGCCAGGGTGTGATGCGAAGGCAGAAGAGATATTATGGCTTGATCCAGGTGAAATGGAAGAAGCTATTCATGCTGCAGCCACTGAGCTTGGCTTTACAACGGCGGAGGATAAGAAATTATTTGCAGATTTTGTCTACGACAAGGCTCTTGGCGCTGGGGCTTCAGGCAATCTTGGGACAGATGTCCAATCCCCATTTTAAGATATAGAATAAAATAGGTCTTAGAACTTTAGAACTAAAATATAAGCCTGACTTAGGGAGTAATCATTGGTATTCTTTTTATATTATGGGAGATGGACCAGCAAATCCGGAACAAAAATCCACCTCTGGGTTTAAGGGATTTTTTAAATTACGCAGGTCAACAGAACCAGGAGTTAAAGATGCCTGGGTTGGGGAGGTTAATCCGATTGACCCGTTTATTGTAAAAGGTGCCCATGATACAGGGGGGACTATAGTTACCGGTGAAACCAAAGACGATAAAGGAGTAGCAGTTTTTCCAGCTGCTAAAAAATCTGATAAACCTTTAACAAAATCTTCTTCAGGATAAATAACACATTAAATTACGAATCGTTCATCCTCAATTGCTCCCTGCAATCCCAAGCAGGGACTTTGATAGAGTGTGGGTAAATTCATCTCAATCATGGGGTTCTTCAGCGCAAAGCGGACAAGGGTGTTGGGCGTCGAAGTGTTGAGTGATGAGGGGAACACCTTCAATATCACCGTCGTCCATATTTCTATACTATCATGATGATTTACCCAGAGCACGTACAAATGTCATCCATCATAATTCTACACTTCTATGTAGAAGTGTAGAATTATGAATTCATAAGATATACGGGGTCACGGATTTTTGAAAGGCATCTTTTTTGAGTTGATGGAGGAAGTGGATTATGTCGCGTTACTTATCTTTGACAGATTTTTTGTAGAGAGGTTTGAGAGATTCGCGGATGTCGTCATCCCCAGCGGATTTAGAATGCATGCCGCTGATGAGTGAGGTGAGCTGGACTTTTTCTTTCATGGCAAGGCCTGCTGACGCTGCGGTATAGAGAATTTGGGGCAGGCCGTAACCAACCCCGGGAATTTTATGCGGACGGTATGCCTCCCGTCGTTTTGGGAGACGGCTGATGACGTGGGCAAATCCTTGTCCGGCACCATTTATCCATTGGCGTACTTTTACGACCGTGCCAAAGCTGCAATGAAGCTGCTTGATGATGTCTTCTTGTTTCGTGTCTGCCAGAAGCAGCTTTGCGATACGCAACCGTTTGGCGAGATTATATACCTCTTTTTCCGTCAAAAGATCCTGAATGAGTAGGGCAGCAGAAGAGGGATTGTTCACTAAGGAAAACGCATTGATGAGGTCAAACACGAGGTCTTCGAGATCCTTTGCGGATAGCTTCTCAAGCCGTTTTTCCTTGTAGGAAAAATAATTAAACTTTCCCATATTATCATTCTACACTTCTACATAGAAGTGTAGAATTTACTTCCATATTTTGTCAAGTAAGTATGTAGGTATGCGCGAGGTTATGCTGTGTGCAAATATACTTTTTGATGATCAGGACTCGCGTATTGCGGATGACCGAAAAATGGAATGGTATGGGCAGTGTCCCATTTGAGATTGGGATGGACGCCAAATGGGTCAATGACGACTGTACGCTGATCTTTTGCGTAGACAACTTCTAACCAGTAATGTACTGCATGGTGACCTGGACTATAATTTCTTGTCATGGGTGAGGAGAATGGAATATCCTGTGGATATTTATCGATGAGTGCCTCCGCATAATCTTGAATATGAGGCGCTTGGCCGCAATTGCGCGGTAACCACAGTCTCCCGGTGTATTCAAAGAGCGATGATAGAAATATTTTCCATGCATCATGGTGAATATCGTCTATTCTGTCAAATGAGATATATGGCTCAAATTGAGGAAAGGTTAGTCCACGCCCAATATCAGCAGGATCTACGCGTGGATCATTTTCGAAATACCCCGGATGCCGTTCGAGAGAAGTTGTCACACTATTTTAGTTTGATCGGCAAGTTAGAGTTTAGCAACCTGCAGGAAGTCGAGTTCGACGGGTGTCTCACGTCCGAAGATGGAGACGAGGACTTTTACTTTTCCTTTAGCCTCGTCGATATTGTCTATCGTTCCCAAGAAGTCGGCAAACGGGCCATCGACGATCTTGACGGCTTCGCCCACGCTAAATGCGGCTTTGTATTTGGGCGCCTCAAGCGCCATGAATTTCTTGATGGTTTCCACTTCCTTTTCGGAGATTGCTGTGGGCTTATTGCCGGCGCCGACGAATGCCGTCACTCCTTGTGTCGTCCGTACGGCGAGCCAGGATTCGTCATCCAAGATCATGCGCACGATGATGTAGCCGGGAAAGATTTTTTCTTTGATGTCTTCCTTTTTTCCATGGCGGACAACGACCGTGTTACGGGTAGGTACGATGATGTCAAAGATTTTTGCTTCCAACTTCATCGTTTCGATGCGCTGACGCAAGTTCGTCGCGACTTTGTTTTCGTGGCCGGAGTAGGTGTGGACCACATACCACTTCGCATTGGCGGGAGCCACGATTGGCGCGGGTGTTGCTAACACTTCTGAAAGAGCTGCGGTTGGTTGAGTATCCATAATTATCTTCTCAATAACAAAGTCTCTATTCTCAAAAACGTTATGTCTAATATCCCGATGAATGCGCCGACGATCAGTGACAGGGCGATGACGACTGCGGTCAACTTAATAACTTCCGCTCTGGTCGGCCAGGTCACTTTCTTGAGTTCCGTGATCACTTCCCGGATGAATTGCACCGGGTTGGCAATCGCCGGAACCGCAGGTTTGGCAGATGCTTGCATAGATAAGTATATATCCCAGTACCAAGCTTCCTTCGCGTCGGAGGCTTACAGCCTCGCGCCCGCGAAGAGCGCTGTTACGGGATTGATAGTTAGTAAACTCGCGAATCGGAATTCGTTCGTTAACTAACTAATCAAAAACCCCTCCCGGGGTTACCTCACAATCCTATCAAAGTCGTCCGGAAAAGTAAAGATGATGAATGTATGATTATTTGAATGGAAATTTTCCTACACCAGTACAGGTATAGCTCGGATCGCAGTGTTTATAAACAAATTCGCCGTACGAACATTTACCCAATCGATCGATTGGTTCTCCGGATCCGTAATAACTATTTGCTCCGATAATAATAGCATTTTGTTGTGCTTTTAATTCTTCAGGACTCGAACCGGGATACATGCGTTGGACGGAACCGAGCAGTCTATTCGTCCAATATTCCGCTTTTTCCTGCAGCATCTCGACAGCGCGGACGGCGGAGGCTTGCATATCGCATGGATTTGGGGCGTTGTCGGTTCTGGGCCAATCACCGGGCCACCAGTCGGGGCATTGGATATCACCGCATGCTTTGCATCGGTTGGTCCATTGGCCGGTTTCATCTTTCACTGAACCCACCGTGATTTGGTACGGCCCGGCGGCAGAGCATACATTGATCTGGCATGCGCCGGTGAAGTCCGTTTGGGTGCCGGTCTCAATATATTTGATTCCTTCCAGTACACAGGCAGGTATTTTGCCAGATGACGCATTACTGATCGTTTCTTTTGCTGACCCGAGTATAGTAGGATCAAAATTTGAGAGAGTTCCGCCGGTAAGTTCACGGTTAAGCCCGGCGTCATTTTCCGAGAAATTGCAGCTATAGTTGAGGTTGGTCGACTGGAGACTATCGGGGTGCACAGAGCAGTTGGTGAATTCATAATAATCTTGTGTGGACTTGGTCAGCGCCCAATTGACGGGAGTTTTCACCGACTCATGGCTAGACATTACGGTTTGCTCTATGATTTGATTGGATACTTGTCCATGGCGGTTCGCTATTTCAAATGCCTCCGGAACAAGTGTCGCCAATGCGCCGATTGGCTTGCTATTCGGATCCGTGGGGTCATTCGTCAGATTTTTGGAAATTTCCCCGACGTAGGGGATCTTCGTTTTGATCAGGAGATCAAACATGGGACTGGCTTTCAAATTGCAGTTGGTATCAGAGCAGAGCGCACCGATAGTTGGCAGAGAATGAATCCATTTATCTACAAGGTAGAGAGGTAATTTTTCAGGGGGTACTTGATACTCTTCCGGAGTTGTGGCAGCAATTCGTTCTTTCCGTACTTCTCGCGTAGGCGGGGGGAGGTCGCAAGCTTGATTGAGAAGGATTGAGCCCAAGACATTGGGGAATAGTTCATTAAGATGCTCATAGATCTCTTTGACTACCGTGACTTGCGGAGCCCATAATCCGGAGAGCATCACACTTCCCTCTACGGTTTGCGGCAACCCTTCTGCGTCCATAAAAATCCGTTCTTTCAGGGGGAACGCTTGAATATTATTGTTATCTGAGGCAAAACATAAGGTAGATGTACCAGTGAGGGTATATTTATTCGTAATGGGCTGAACCAGATCGATGATGGTATTTGGCGTGAGATACGGTAATGCATTTTTTAGGAGCGGGCCAAGTTTGGAAAAAACGCCCGGGATATCGATCTGGGGTTTGTTAACGGAACTTCCCTCAAATCCCACCGATCCGATGATGGTCGGATTGATAAAAGCTTTTATATTGGAAAGAAAAGATGCGCCGTTTTTTTCGCCGATTTCGGCAAAATCAATCGAATTTGGTAACGCGACGCGGGTGGTGATATCCGGAGGGCCGGTCACTTCGGCGTGGACGGCGTGATAGGGAATAAGAAAAAAGAATCCCATTATTACCATTAGAGAAAGTATGCGTTTCATGGCTATCTTTATACTACCAAATTGACAAAGACAATACAGCATGGATAGAATGGAAGCTATGTCCGCAAAAATTCACAAAGCAGTGATCCCCGCCGCCGGATTTGGTACACGCTTCCTTCCTCAGACGAAGGCGATGCCCAAGGAAATGCTCCCGATCGTTGATAAGCCCGTGATTCAATATGTGGTAGAAGAGTTGGTCGCAAGCGGCATTACCGATATCGTCATCGTGACGGGTTGGCATAAACGATCTATTGAGGATCACTTCGATTATCCCTTCGAGCTTATTAAAATGCTCGAACAGCAAAAGAAAGAGAAGTTACTGGATGAAGTGAAACGGACCGCGGGACTAGCCAACTTCATTTATATCCGGCAAAAGGGGCCCTACGGCAATGGAACGCCGGTCCTGTGTGCCAAGCCCGTGATCGGTAACGAGCCCTTTGTCGCAATCTGGGGCGATGAGTTTATCTATAGCACGCCCCCGCGGGCCAAGCAGTGTATCGAAGTATTTGAAAAATACGGTGATCCGGTCATTTCGGCTGTTCGCGTGCCAAAAGGGGACGTCTCCCGATACGGAATTGTCGATGCGTCCAACATCGAAAAAAATATCTGGCAGATCAAAAAGCTTATTGAAAAACCCGCAATCGAGGAAGCGCCAAGTAATTTGGCAGCCCATGGCTGTTATGTCCTGACGCCGGATATCTTTGACTACCTTGAGGGACTCGCGCCGGGGAAAAGTGATGAAATATGGTTGACGGACGCGATTCAAAAGCTTATGAAAAAACGCCCGGTCTATGCCTGTGAGATCAAAGACGGGAAATATTACGACACCGGCAATAAGCTCGAATACCTCAAGACTGTCGTCGAGTTTGCCTTGCAGCACAAGGACCTCAACGGCGACTTCCGCGACTACCTCAAAAGCCTGAAGTTATAGTTTCCGATAGATCAAAGTCTATCAACGCCTAGCCTCGATACCGGGAATCAAGTAATCAAACTATATCAATAAGACGAGTATTAATCATTCGTGGGCCAATAAGGGTGTGAGTGCTTCAAGATCCGGAATAAAATTTTCTACAAATGCCTGATAGCTGAGTTTGGGTTGTGTCTGAGAAAAGTACGCGAGAATCGTATCCGGTTTTGATAGTGGTTTGGATTCAAATCCAAGGTACTCACGGTACGAGGAGTATGGGTAGGCATGGAGACGATCGAGAAGATTCCGGGAATCCGAAGGATTCCTGGAATCGAAGAGGGATGCGATCGGATTTTTATGGATATACGCGGACAGTTGAAGGAGATATTCGTCTGATATAACGGGTTTTGCCTTAAACCTACTTTGATAGAGCGGACCGATACGCTCGTATTTTGTGTTGAAAAATTTTGCGTGGCCGAGTTGCACCGCATTCATGAATGCGGTGATTGGAAGATCAGAAGTTTGTTGAAGGAGAAAGTGAAAATGATTGGGCATCAAGCAGTAGCAGAGTATAGTGATGGAAAATTTTTGTGCGTTTTCTTTTGTCCGGTGGAGAAATTTTTTGTAGTCACGATCGGATTGGAATATTGACCGTTTTTCCGATCCCCGGTTATACACGTGATAGCATCCGTCGGGAACGAAGACAACACTACGCGCTGGCATATACCATGAATCTACTACGCACGATACCGGGAATCAATAGGTCAAAATATATCATTATCCAGCCACGATACCGGGAATCAAGCTATCAATATATATCATAATCGGCGACTTCCGCGACTACCTCAAAAGCCTGAAGTTGTAATCACGAGTACTCATTTTGTAATAATGCGAGCATTCTATGCTATACTACAGAATAATTACATACCACGACCTGCCTCGTGAATAAAGCATTCCCTATGTTAAATGAAAAGGAAATAATTACAGACCCTCATGTTGCTCGTAAATGTTTTGATAATGCATCATGGGATGCGCCGCTTGATTGGGGAGTAGTCCGTAAGGCTTTTGAAGCTCAATACGCTGATTATCTGGATGGGATGCAGCAAGATGGACCGCAGTGGTGCATCGGCCCTGATGGATCGATGGTCGTCGTACGGAATGTAATACGCGCTGATCAACTCTTTGAAAAAGTTTCGTTTGGGAAGCAAGAATTTGATGTATTGGATGAGGACAGAACACCTATCGGCTGTGTACAGAGGTTACAAAGAGAGGGAGTATTATCTGCAACGACTGGCGAGTTGAAGTTGCTTGAAATTACGTTGTCATTGGGAAGGGCGAATGCGGGCGTGCTATATCAGGCAGGTTTCAAATCTGCGGGAAGAGATTTCTATCGTCAAAATGAAGTTCTTGATCTTGTTGTCAGCATGATGGTCGTGGTCAGCGAGCCGGTGAGTTTAAAAATGTAATCTACCATAGTTATTTTTTCATGTTTTCTGTCCCACGTCGGAATTGTAACGGCGCATGAAGTATGATTCATGAACAACAACGACTTGAGTGGCGCAAGCAGTTGGTAACAGATTCCGATCATGGTGTATGTGGAGATATATATCTCGTCGGGAGTGACGCTGAACCTGATGCGAATAGAGTCGTGACAGAAAGAATTTTACCAATTGCCGATAAGTATAAGATAGGCACATGGCCCCAACTTCCCCAACGAGATTCGCGTGAATCGATGAGAGTTCAGCCACAATATCAGCGGGAAAGAGGACTGACTGCCGAAAATGGTAAAATCGTATTTGACACTGAAATATTTATTGCGACTTCGGATCAATCCACTTCATCAGATTTACATCCGGATGCCGCTTTAGGATACTATACGGTCTTGCGTCGCGCTGCAGAATTTCCACCTGATATGCGTTTATTTAAAACGCATTTAGCTACACCTGCTTGTTCTTTTGGGGCATGGCCAACTACGATGGATCGGGGAGACGTTGAAGAAGTTCAAGGGGAAATATATCCAGCTCTTGTATCCAGCCATATTAAAGCAATTCAAGATGCGTTTCCGGGCGTTACCGTACTAGTGAGCGCTGATGATCCAGCGACGGTTTCAGGAGCATCGACGCTTGCAAGTTTGAAAATGATGGGTTTTAACAAAGCGCCACCAGCGCTTGTGGCGCTGCATAGTTGTGGCGGGCCGGATGTGTTGCCGCTTATGATAAGCGGAATGATTGATCTATTTCATGTCGTATCTCCAGCCCATGACGGTCTATATCGTGGTTTTCCAGAAGCAGTACAAACGCATGTTGACGGATGGGGGCTGTTTGCTTTAGGTGTAGTGCCAAATACTGAAGGGGCTTTATTTGAATTTGCAAAAGGAAAAGATAAGAAATTAGAAAATGTTCAGATTCGTACATCTAGTGATTATGATGACACAGCTGTTTGGTATGATGGTCATATGGAACAGGCTGCTGATGCGATGGTAGGTCATTATGCTTCATTTGTCCGCATGATCGCAGAAGAATCAGATAGGAAGCCAGTGGATGTCGCACGGCATTGCATGGCCGGACCAGAGTGCGGAATGGGAGATACCGTACATAACGGTATGCGTGATGTGGTGTATGGTTTGACACACATGGTTTCCGGTAAAATCCGTGCTCACAATTGGTCGTAAACGAAATGATGAAGGCGCGTAAGTTGCATTTTTTTCTTTGTGGTACTATGCTTGTCGTCGATTAGTAGTCAGTAGCGTATCAAAAACGGCACCTGACCGTTAAAATAATGGCGGTAAATCAACC
>ERZ1292633.4012-Hain-H41-02um-R1-4012-length-13901-cov-5_pt1 | contig 13901 bp, 12 predicted proteins | sample MGYA00564406_ERZ1292633 | MGnify/ENA primary metagenome ERZ1292633 (study PRJEB36523, sample SAMEA6512639) | groundwater metagenome | collected 2019-01-08 | study: AquaDiva: Metagenomics assemblies of 32 groundwater samples
TTGCATTAAACCTTCTGTAAACATCTCAGTTGCAAACTCATGGTCGGCCTCGGTTTCGGTATAAGTTTTCAACTTAACACCCGATGAAGGATCAAAAAATGACGGCAAAGTTTGAGTTGTAATTTTACTGGCTAATTTAGAACCGGGAAAATGTAATAGGCGACGTTTTTTTACTCCCAAAGGCACAAGTAAAATCATACTAACAGGATCAGAAATATAAGATTCGTCCATCCACTGAACTGAAGTAGCTATTTTTAGAGCGATTTCATGGCGGATACCGGTAAAACGCGCCATCGCATAGGTTCCATAAAAATGGGTGTCCAGGTCATAGGCGTAAGCTCTAAATGAGCTCAAGATTACAGCCAAAACCAAAATAAGTCTTAGTTGTTTAATAAATAAGGTTTTCATCATATTTGTTAGCATCAAGTTGGATTTTGCAAATTAGTTACCAGGCTCAAATCGAATACAATAGCTTTTAAATGTATTAAAATTAGACAGACGCTTATTTTTGTTGGGGAATAGCTAATTTAAAGCTAGTCTGTTCACTTACATGATTTTGATTTTGACCTCTTTTATAATGGTTTTAGCAGCCTCTTTTATTTGCTCACTTTGCGAAGCCGTTATACTTACTTTATCACCAGCTTTTGTAGAAGTTGCCGCCGAAAAAAAATCAAAATCCGGAGTATTATTAAAACATATAATCGACCACCCTGATCGATCCATTTCTGCTATTCTGTCATTAAACACAATTTCACACACCTTGGGCTCGGCCTGGATTGCGTATCAAGTACAACATTTATTCGGCGAAACCTGGGTTACTTTTTTTTCAGTTGTTTTAACTTTTATGATTTTAATACTCTCAGAAATAATACCTAAAACTATAGGTAAAAATCATGCTAAAACTTTGGCTTTTTTTGCGGCCTACTCTATTCAAAGCATGGTTATTCTGCTCTATCCACTAGTTAAACTATCTGAATACATCTCTAAATCCTTAAGCAGCCCTTCTAGCGAACCTGATATCACCAGAGACGAAATGATCAAGCACGCTGAAATCGGTGTTGAAGAAGGCACTATTAAAGCCAAAGAGTCGACAATTATCCGCAATCTACTTAAGTTAGATAAAATTTATGTTTCTGATATCATGACGCCGCGATCGGTATTTATGGCACTTGATGCCTCATTATCTGTGGATGATGTAGCGAAAAAATATAAGCCTATACGTTTCTCACGCCTTCCGGTTTATGAAGATTCTTTAGATCATATTATTGGTATGACCCATCGATATAAAATCTTAGAAGCTCTTTCGCAAGATCATCACACAAAGCTCATCCGAGAACTCATTTTGCCAATTAACAATGTTTCTGAGCGAATGACAGTGTCGCAGTCTTTGGATTTCTTTATTAAAGAAAAAGACCACTTGGCCGTTGTTACAGATGAGTATGGTGTTGTAACTGGCCTGGTTACTCTTGAGGACGCCGTTGAAACCTTATTGGGTGTTGAAATAGTCGACGAATTCGACAATATCGAAGATATGCGTAAATACGCACTTGAGCAGTGGCAGCTACGAAAAAGTACCAGCCGAAGATAGCCCTTTATTTATTGACACCATTTTCTATTATTTGCGTTGGAATACGGCTGACATTTGAGTTTTGTGGAGCAAAAAGCACCACTTTGAATAATAGAACAGTCATCAGGGTTAGCACCCCTAAGATAGCGAAAAGACGAATAGTTTGGTATTCTTTTGCTTTTCTAATAGATTTTTTAAGTTCCATATCCGTAATAATCCTTTGCCGATACAAATAAAAAGCATAAACTGGGCCAATAAATTCAGTGACATTTCAGGAGCGAACATGACCCACCAGGAGCTGGCAAAAAGAATATACGATATCAGCCATTTAAAGGGGGATTTCACTTTACGCAGTGGGCAAAAATCCAAGGAGTATTTTGACAAATACCGCTTTGAAGCTGAGCCGTTAATTTTAAAAGAAATCGCCGAAAAAATGAAAAGCCTTATCCCTAGTGGTACAGAAATTTTAGCAGCATTAGAAATGGGGGGAATTCCCATTGGAACAGCGCTCTCCTTAGCCACTGGCCTACCCTGTGTCTTTGTTAGAAAAGAGGCTAAGAGCTATGGTACCTGTAAATTGGCTGAAGGGCTTGAAATTAAAAACAAAAAAGTATGTATCGTTGAAGATGTCATCACCTCCGGCGGTCAAGTTTTAATCAGCACCGCCGATCTACAAAAACTGGGGGCTCAAATCGAAAACGTACTTTGCGTTATTCACCGAGGTTGCGAAAGTGCTGAGGCTAAACTTAATGCGGCTGGCTTAAAGCTACACCCATTATTTGTTCGAACAGACTTTCCGAGTTCGAGCTAACGATGGGGTTTAAAGAGTATATGCAGGGCAGTGAGGGCCCGCCAAACGATCTCATTAAAGTTTTACCTTTTATATTAATCATTTTGATTATCTTTGGCTGGGCCAATTATTTTATTTTTCTGATTAGTTCTCGGTCGCTCGATCATCACAACCTAAAACAGCTTTATATATTAGTGCTAACTCTTGGTTTGTTTTCAATGCCCGTTGGTTTTTTCATTTCGCATTCTAAAAAAACACATCTCTCTTTTTTGATTTGGACAGGTTACATTTGGATGGGTTTGTTTAATTTTTTATTTTTTTTCAGCTTGATTGAATTTATTCTTTTTATACTATTACCACATAATTTCTCTTTCTGGGTTATCATTGCCAGCTTTAGTATCGGCATCTGGAGCTTATATCATGGCCTCTCGGCCCCCTTGCTTAATATCCATAAACTAAAAAGTGAAAAACTACAGGGTCTCAAACTAGTGCAAATATCAGATTTGCACATTGGAATGCTTCATCTGAACGAACGCTGGCTCAGTAAGATTATTGACAGAATCAATAATCTAAACCCAGATATTATCGCAATAACTGGCGATTTGGTTGAAGGTGATTTTAACCGAATCAGTCCGCAGCTCAATGTACTTAAAAATCTTACTATAAGCTCAAAAAAATATTACATCACTGGCAACCACGAATATATCCATGGTGCCGGCACCTGGGAAACAAAACTCGAAGAACTCGGGTTCACCACCCTCCACAACCAAAATGAAATTATCAGCTTTAATCAGTCCAAACTACTTATAGCAGGAGTGCCCGACAGAATGATCGGGCGATTTATAAAAAATAAGGAATCTCTGCCAGATGTGGCGCTACAGAACACCCAGTTAGTGGACTACAAAATACTTTTAGCTCATCAACCCTCAAGTGTTTTTGATCTTAAAATTGAAACCTGTGATCTTATTTTAAGTGGTCATACTCACGGCGGACAGATTTTTCCATTCCACTTTTTTGTAAGATCACTTCATCCGGTTATTGTTGGCTTTAAAACCATCAATAACATACTGGTTTTTGCCCATCAAGGCACAGGGCTTTGGGGCCCGCCAATGCGCTGGTTCAGCCGCGGAGAAATTGTATTAATTGAGTGGGATTAGCCCCTATAATTTTTACAATCGCTTAAATTTAGCGCGATTGTTGGCGTTTATGATTAAAAATATGATATTTTACGTGCTCGTCTAAACTTAATATTTTGGAGGAGTGATGAAGCTTTCATACTTTTTGCTAATAGTGCTTATATCTCAAAACTCCTCAGCAGTAGTCATTGGTGATGATGATCTGACTCCGGTTAATGCTGAGGCCACCAATATTCCTGTTCAATATAAAAAATTAGTTAATGCCGTTGGAGCGATTCATTTGGGCTGCACAGCCACTCATATTGGTAATGGCTATGTATTAACCGCAGGCCATTGTTTTGAACAACTCAAGGCACATGAACCCGTTGCAAGAGATTTAAATTGTGACGGCGTAAGCATCGAGTGGGGCCTACGCGAAGGCCTTACTCCCTATTTAAAATCATCATGCCAAAAAATTGTTGCTGGTCATTATGCAAATAATAGTGATTTTGCAATTTTAAAAGTTTCACCCGTTCCTCACGTTGCCATTGGTATTGATTTAACTCGAAGAGCCAAGCTTAATGATTTAGTAACGATTTTTTCTCATCCAGATGAACTCCCTTTACGTTGGTCAAAAACATGTAATGTGACTTTTGTAAAACACCCTAATTTACCATCAAATGCGATCTTAATGCACAAATGCGACGCACGCCCCGGCAGCAGTGGAGCTACTATTATCAATGTAACAACCAAAAAAATTGTGGCCATTCATACGTTTGGACATTACTACACTGAAGAAGATGGAATAAATTTTGGAACGTATTTAACAAACCCTGAAATTGCCAATGTTCTTAAAGAGCTTAAACTCAACTAAAAAGAACTCTATATCTTCTTTAACACTTCACCTACAAGGTACAGAGATCCAGTTAACAACACTAAATCTTCTGGTGATGCCAAATCAGATATTTGGTTTAACAAATTAATGACATTTACGTCTTTGTTTGTCGCTAACTCAGAATAAGCTTCTGGGTACTCATTGATTTTGAGACCTTTAAATGGGGTTTCAGTTAAATACAACTTTACATTCTGCAACTCACTGAGTTTTTTAAGCATTTGTGTTGCATCTTTATCTACGCCTATGCCCACAACTAAATGTAAAGTCTTCCATTTAAAATCGGCGAGTATTTCAATTAAACTATCAATCCCTTGCAGATTATGATCACCAGATAGATAAAATGGGCACTTTAAATTGGGCCAGACAGTTTTTTGCATTCGCCCCTGCCAATCTATTTTATTTAAGGCTCCATAAAAGCTGCCTGAATCAAAGCCGAGGATCTGAAATAGCGTCAGTGCCGTCATAATATTCTCAGCCGCACGTTTTCCAATAATATTAATTTCAAATTTAGTATTATTGTATTTTAAAAAATACCTCGGAATTGAGTTTTTTTTATCAATAATAAAGTCGCAAGATTCAGCTTCAACCCAATTAGAATTTGTAGATTTTTGTACAGTTTTTTTCAATTCATTAACTTCGATGGGTAGTGGATGGTGCACAACTATATTTTTACTGGCTACAATTCCAAACTTATTTTTGGCGATCTCAGTGATACTATTTCCTAAAATATTAACATGATCCAAACCAAGCTTTGTAATAACACTGTACTTATGGGGAAAGGCATTTGTAGCATCATAGATACCGCCAAGCCCAACTTCAAAGATAACAAAATCTAAGTTCTGAGCCCATTTGGCACTGAAAAAATAATGTCCTGCCATTAAGCTTAAGGCCTCAAAATGCGAAAGCTCACATTTTTTAATAAGCGGAAAGCACTGATTAAAAACTTCAATAAAATCCGCCTGAGAAATCTGCCGTCCACTAATTCGGATTCTTTCAGTGGTGGAAACTAAATGTGGCGAGCTATAAAAGGCTACCCTTTGCTTCGCTTCTATCAGTAGACTTTCAAGGGCCGCGCAGGTTGTGCCTTTTCCATTAGTACCCGCGACGATAATAACTTTACTCGGATCAATTTTTTTATACCAATCTGTCAACTCTAATGCCGTTCTAATTTTTTCAAGACCCGGCATTGTTTTAGGCATTATTTGCAAGCTTTCCAAATAATCTATAACCTCGATGTACTTATTTATCATCTGAGTGCCATCAACTGCGATTGTATATTATGAACTCTCAAGTACTGAACATAGGCCAAATTAAGATCTTTGGTAACTAAAGCCGTTTCAAGATCTCTGTCTGCCGCAGGTCTATCTGAAAATAGGCTTAAAAAAGATTTTCTTGAATGGCCTATCATAACCGAATTCTTAATACTTGAAAACTGTTCAAGATGTTGAAGAATGAACAGGTTTTGCAATTTATTTTTTCCGAAACCAATGCCGGGATCAAAAATTAACTTGTCTGCAGATATTCCGAATTGAGTTAATTCTTTCAATCTAAGCTCCCACCAGTTAACCAATTGTTCGCAGGGATTTTTTTCGATATTCAAGATGAGGTCTGCTGCAGGAGGCACACTTAAGGAGTGCATGACAAAAGCCGGAAGCCCGGAATTCTTTAATAGGGATTTCATTTCAATTTGAGCAAATCCGGACACGTCATTTAAATAAGAAATAGAGTGTTTTTCTAAAACCTGTTCAGCCACATTGGCTCTTCGGCAATCGAGCGAGATGGGTCTACTAGAATTTAGTTCCGCGAGTGCCCAATTTAACTTTTCAAGTTCTTCAAATTCCGAAATATTAATCGCTCCCGGCCGAGTGGATTCGGCACCGATATCAATAATATCGGCACCTTCGTTAATAAGCAGATTAAATTGATTGTGCAGACTTTCACTATTTATATATTTTCCCCCATCAGAAAATGAGTCATTTGAAACATTTAAAATACCAACCATTTTAGGCCAAAAATATTTTTTACTTTTAATTGTGTTGAATGGTTTTACCTCGACAAACTCAGAGGTCCAATTCGGCAAATCTAGTTTCAAATTTAATTTTATATCTGGCCAGATTTCAAGTAGTGGCAGTAGTGCAAATGGTCTCTCACAAAGTCTTAAATGAGGAATATTAATTTTTTCGGAATTACAGTCTTCCGAAGACCAGTATAAAACATCGATATCAATCAGTCTTGGCGCCCATTTTTCAGAATGGACTCGTCCCATTTTGGTTTCGATTTTTTTGATTTCAATTAGCAGATCTTCTGCTCGGACAGAATCTGAAATCCGGCACAAAACAGCCGCATTCAAAAATCTTTTATTCCAGTCGGAGATTGAATTATCAGGAAGCTGAGCATCGGATTCGTAAATAGCTGAGACCTTTAAAACCTCAAAAAATTGATTTTTTTTAATCTCTGACAAGACCTGTCTTAAATTTTCAATAGGTATTCTTAGATTTGAGCCTAGGCCCAGGGCTACAGTTTTGCTTCGCATGAGAACACAACGCCGTCTTTTAAGTTTTCAACTGGCACTCTGATTTTTTTAACTGATAGTTTAACTTCAGCTTTTAAATTTCGTGATTTTAAATATTCTGCAACCCCGTTAAAAGCCTGTTGATTTAAATGCTCAATCAAATGAAAACTCTTTTCAGTAGAAATCATTTTTAAAATACTTGTGATTTTTACATAATCAATTGCATCTGTCAGTTGATCGGTCTGACAACCAATTACCGGATTTCCAAAATTAATTTCAAAATTATAATGCACCGGTTGAGTGTGTTTTTGCTCTTCAAGCGTACAGCCAAGATGCACCCAAACTTCAAAATCCTGAATACGCAACTGTTGCCTAATGACCTGTATCATTATTTAATACCCACAACATAAGCGATCCAGCTTTCACAAGATTCGCCTTTTTTAACAACGCTAAACACTCCGTTACCATTACCTGTTTTATCGTTACCTTCCCAATAAACTCTGGTGTCTTGAAACCCAACTTCAAGCATGATTTCGCGTATTTCGGGAACGCTCCACATACGCCAGTCGTAGGAAAAAACACCTTCATATTTTTTTCCCTTATAGCCGAAATGAATTTCAAAATAGGCCTCATTAGTTACCGGGTCAAAATTTTTCTGATCCCAATAATATGTAAAATTTTTATGTTTAGTTTTATCTTCTATGGCATCGGTGCATTGTGTACCACCGAAAATATCCACAACAAATAACCCCTCTTGGTTAAGTGATTTATAAACATTGTCAAAATAGCGTTTTAATACTTCTCTTTTTTTAAAGAAAAAATATGAAAAATTCACGGCTATTGCAATATCGGCTACGGGTAGCCCTGGTGATAAAACATCTTTTTTAATTAAGGCGATGCGCATCTGCTGGTCATTATTTAGTGCTGATATGTAATGCTTGCGCCCGTAATCCATAGGTTCACGATCCAAATCTAGTCCACAGGATTTAAATCTTTTATCTAGTTTAACCCACTCGCAAGAGATAGCGCCCGCCCCGCAAAAATCTTCTCTTAAAATCATCGGTTTTTTACTCTTGCGAATTTTTTTGTATATTTTATTATAGAATTTTACATCTTCTGCAGCGGATTGAACGGCCTGGTTGTACAGCTCATACTTATTAAAGGGAACTTGAGAGTTACGAGGCATTTAGGGGACCTCAGCGCAAATTTCGTGAACAAGATCTTTTATTTCATGCTTCTGGGGAACGCTGTTATCTTCTAGGTTGGGGTGCAAGCCAATTCCTGGAAGATTTTTTCCGGCTAAAACACGCGGCGCCGCCATGAGGTGATAAAATAATTCTTTTGTTACACGATAAGATAAATGCTCGCAGAAATTAGTAACCTCGGTGTCTTCATTTACAAATAATACGCGACCAGTTTTTTGAACAGAAGATTTAATCATTTGCCAGTCGTAAGGGTAGATTGACCGCAAATCAATAACCTCAACAGAAAGCCCTTCATTCTTAAGTTCATCAGCCACTTCGTTACATAAAAGCAAATGTCGTCCGTAACTGACGACTGTTATCTGCTGCCCACTGCGAGTTATCTTTCCTTTGCCGAATGGAACCAAATACTCCTGTAGCTCCGGCCACTGGGCTTTCCATTTAGACCTATCCCCTATCGGGGCATCAATCCTGTTTTTCAGCTCTTTTTCATCCGAAGGTTCTCCGGGAATTAATTCTTCGCCGCGCACGCGCATTAAGGCTTTGGGATTTAAAAATAAACAGGGATTCGGATCTTTAATGCATGAGAGTAGCATCCCATAGGCATCAAGTGGATTTGATGGCATCATCACTTTCCATCCTGCCAATCGTGATGCCCAAGCATCAAAAGAGTGAGAATGATAAACACTACCATGAATACCGGCACCAACTGGAGTCATCACGGTCAAAGGTAAATTATATTGTCCGTTCGTGCACCATAATGTATTTCCGGCGATTTTAAGCAAATCAATTGTATTAAATATATAATCAGCAAATTGTATTTCAGCTACGCAACGATCCCCGGCCATAGCAATACCCATCGCCATACCTATAATTCCACGCTCATCAAGTGTTGAATTCCATGTGGTTTTTAAACCTTGAGTTGCAGTAAAGACTCCGCCCAAAGGCGCACCGACATCTTGTCCGAATACATCTTTTAAATTATAATTTTTTTCAGCAAAATGCAGTGCCATTCTGATGGCTTGGGCCATGTTAGACATTAAAAATTTCTCCAGTCTGCATTTTCATTACCGGCATAAACATGATCCCAAATACTTTCAGGCGTTGGCACAGACTCAGCGCGAACTTGCTCAGCAGCCTGCAAGCCTTCAGCTTCATATGCCTCCCAAATATCTTTTACTTCTTTGGTAGTTAACAAATCAGCTTTCAATAGTTTTTTTTCAAATTCTATAACCGGATCAATTTCATTCTGTACGAGATTGGCACCACTGGCTGATGAGTGCCCGTAAAGTCTTGAAACATGGGCTTCGATAAAAGCAGGTTTTCCGGTTTTACGAATATAGGCCATGTCTTCTTCGATACATAAATAAACTTCAACAGGATCATTACCATCAATAACACGCGATTTAATATTAAAAGCTTTAGCGCGGTCCGCGATATTAGTTTCACCATGCTGGCCATCAAACGAAGTCGAAATACCCCATTTGTTATTCTGCACTGTAATCAACATCGGTAATTCCTGACCTTTGCGTGAAGCTAAAATCAACGCAGAGGCAAAATCACCTTCGGCCGTACCTGCATCACCGCCTGTTACAATCGAAATGGCCTTTTTACCAGCGCGCTTTTGTGCATGTGCCGTACCACAGGCTATCGAGTACTGAACCTCTAAGGGAGAAGTCACCGGCGCCACATTCCATTCAGGAACACAATAATGGTTTGAAAAATTTCGCCCACCAGTTGATTTATCGGTTACGCGATTCATCATCAGCCTAACGGATTCAATCATTGGCAGGCCCAGCGCTACTAATGTGGGTGTACAGCGGTAGTGTAAATGAAAAAAATCAAACTCAGGTCCTTTGCCTTTTTTTCCTAGTAAGCCCAATGGAACACCCCAAGCTTCTTCGCCCGGACCACCGATCCAAAAAAAAGATTCACCGGTTCGATATATTTTAATAAGCCGCTCTTCAAGAACACGGGATTTAACCATCGATTTATAAATCAGAATTAGAAGCTTTTTTTCAAGGCCACCGAATACTTTTTTTACAGTCATGTTCACTCTTTTGTTAAGCTCCGTATCATACCCAAAATACTTAGTAAAATCCTAGGTTTATAAGGTGCAATAACGCATATTGTACTTAGTGTTGCTGCGGCTTTCAGCAATCAATTGCATGAATGGACTGTTTAGATTGACTGTCTAATTGACAATGGCAACATAAGACTCAGATTTAGTATTATAAAGAGGAGTCTCAATGACATATCTTAAACGCTTTGGTTACTTTATCATTACAGGTATTTTAGTTGCGATAACAGTTCAGTTTGTGGTGAGTTTTATTGGTGGTTTCTTCGGCATCAACTTAACCTCAGGTGGATATGCTGGACTTTTCACCCTATGTCTGATCTACGGCATGGTCGGTTCGTTCATATCATTACAACTTTCGCGCTGGATGGCTAAACGATTTCATGGAGTTCAAGTCATTGACCCAAATACAACGAATCCGGGCCAAAGAAGCCTGATCGATAAAGTTTATAGAATTGCTCGTAATGCGGGTATGGATGTTATGCCTGAGGTTGGCTATTACGAATCTGCAGATGTAAATGCTTTTGCCACAGGCCCATCTAAAAAAAGATCTTTAGTTGCTGTGTCTACCGGTCTGATGAACAACATGAGTGAGGCTGAACAAGAAGGAGTTTTAGCTCACGAAATTTCTCACATCGTTAATGGCGATATGGTGACTTTAACTTTAATTCAAGGCGTGGTTAATGCCTTTGCCATGTTTATCGCACAGATCATTACAATGGCGGTGATGAATGCCATCAGAAGTAAAGATGATGATCGCCCCGGTTTTGGTGACTTTATGCTGCGGCAGATGATCTACAGTGTGGTTTCTATTGTCTTTACAATTTTGGGTTCGATAATTGTTAATTATTTTTCTCGTCAGCGTGAATTCAGAGCTGACGCCGGTGGCGCCCGCTACTCTTCGCCTGATAAAATGACGGCGGCTCTTTTAAAATTGCAAAAAATGCATGTACTGCCGCCTGCAAAAGAAGAGCAAGAAGGCCCTGATAAACTAGCCACACTAAAAATTTTCGGCAAATCATCAGGTTTTTCAGCGCTGTTCATGACTCACCCACCACTCGAAGAAAGAATTGCCGCACTTAGAAACAGAACTTATTCAATGTCGGTTTAATTAGTCTAAGTTTTTATTACTGCTTCTTAATAGCACTCGTTAGCGACAAATCTTTACCGGTTTCTAATGCTATTAAATCTAATAAAATATCTGAAGCCTCTTGAATATCGCCCCGCTTTAAATACTCTTTGTCTTTTTCATTCTTAGCGGCATAACGGGTTTTTTTAACTTTCTTTTCTTTTTCGCCTTTATCTTTTATCACTTCAGATACTTTAATAGTTTTACCTAATTTTTTAGTTTTTTCGAGTTCGTCTTTTATTTTTTTAAATTCTTCATTCTTAGCCACGCGCTGTTCTGATCGCGTTTTAATTTTATTAACCCATTCAGGTTTAATTGGTTGCCAAGCGCCATCTCCCTTATCAACGTAGGCATCTTTTGACAAAAATGTATCAATTTTTTTAGGAGGCAGCGAATAGTCCATACTCTTTTCACCTATATCGTCTACGTTATAAGGGCTTGGTATAATAATATCCGATTCTACGCCACGATGTTGGGTGGAAAATCCTCCTGGAGTGAAAAACATTCCGATTGTTACCTTAAGTGCTCCAAGCTCACCTGGTATAGGAATAACCGTCTGAATACTGCCCTTACCATAGGTATGCTCCGAGCCAACAATAACAGCGCGATTATAGTCTTTCATCGCGCCGGAAACAATTTCTGAAGCCGATGCACTGATTCTGGAAGTCAATATCACTAGTGGGCCTTCCCAATCGACTTTTTCGTCGATATCAGACAGTGCATTTTCGGCCCCCTCTTTGCGTGCAGTTTGTTTAACAATATTGCCGGTTTTAATAAAAAGTCCCCCGATTTTAACTGCATCCTCTAAAGACCCGCCGCCATTATTTGAGAGATCTAAAACCAAACCATCAACATTTTTATTTTTTGCTTCCGTAACAATTTTTTTCATATCAACGGCCGAAGATTTGCCACCGCGTTTAGAATCTGCATAAAATGAAGGGAAATTAATAACGCCAATTTTCTTTTTTGCTCCATTAATTTCTTTATCCTGATAATGAATGGAGACGGCATTATCTTCCAAATTAACTTTCTCGCGCGTCAGTTCAATATTCAATTTCTTATTGCTGCCGCCTTCTTTTCTTAAGATTGTTAATTTAACTTTGGTCCCCTTCGGACCACGAATCAATTTAACGACATCTTTTAAATCCATGTCGATGACGTTTTCCATTTTGCCGTCTTTTTTACTTACGGCCACAATTTTATCCTGCGGGTCTACCAACTTCGACTTCCACGCAGCCCCTCCAGTTACTAGAGCCTCAACTACAGTGAATCCATCTTCTTGTGATAAGGTTGCACCAATGCCCTCTAAAGAAAGACTCATGTCGATTGTAAAGTCGTCATAATAATCTTTAGAAAAAAAGCTCGAGTGCGGATCAAGTGATAGTGCAAATGAATTCAGATAATTAGCTACAAGAGTGGTGAATTTAGTTTCTTTTATGCGTTTTAAGTTTCTTTCATAGTTTTTTATGACGCGCTTTTTGGCTTCGTCCAGTTTAATATCGGTTGCTAAATAGTTCGCCACCTGAAATTGCACATATTTTTTTAAAAACTCACTTGCTTCTTCAGTAGTCTTAGGAAAACTTTTGTGATCCGGATCATAAATAAATTCAGTGTCTTTATTAAATTTAAAATCCTTGTTAAGTATCTTTTTTACTTGATCTGTTCTTTCTTCAACTCGTTTCACCATCAAGTCTTGAGTTTCAGACAAAAACTTACAATCAGTTTTTGTTACGTCTTCAAAAACATTTTTCATCATGATCTTTATCTTTGCAATATCATCCTCGAGCAAATAAATTTTAGCACTGTCTTGTCGTTTGATATATTGATCAACAACCCGGGCCTGCAACTCTTTATCTTTCTGCTTTACAATCAAATGATTTTGCAGAAAGCCGGTTTGAATAGGGTCCACCCAATTGCAATCGAGCTGTTTAGTTAATTGCAAACCCTGCGCAAGCGAAACAGATGATATTAACAGAGTTATTAAAAATGTTTTTTTCATGAAGATGATTTCCTTTTTAGATTTCAAAAACAATTATCCCGCTAATTATTCGATTTAATTATACGTTGTGTGTCGGTATTTGGTAATATCTTCTTAACTAAAAAGAAAAAATATTTAGGGCTTACGTCTTGACGTATTAAATAAATCCAACTGCGCAGAGCCATCGCTTATCAATTGCGACCTTAGTCCATGTTGAGTAATTTCATGTTTAATAAAATCTCCGCCATGAGTTTCAATCATAAAAAAAGACATCTGCGGATAGTCAGACTTAAGTCTGGTCATCTCCTCAACTACTAGTTGAATATTTTTAGGGTCATCATCACTCATTCCAAAACGGTGATGCGGGCTTTCTCCGTATACCTCGATAGCTTTTTCAACGGATGCACGGATAGCCTTTTGCTTGAGTTGAGCAATAGTTGAGGTGTACTGCGGATCTCCCAAATACTCTCGTACTCTTTTATTGCTAACTGCAAACACACTTAAATAATTCGGTTCTGATGGTAAATAACCGGCTTTTATAAACTCACGGACGCCATCCTGGATTGTCTTAACATTGTGTCCTCTTGCAGTAATAACTGAAATCGGCCTTTGGTTAAATGTGGCATGGTAAAAACA
>ERZ1292633.4014-Hain-H41-02um-R1-4014-length-13896-cov-7_pt1 | contig 13896 bp, 5 predicted proteins | sample MGYA00564406_ERZ1292633 | MGnify/ENA primary metagenome ERZ1292633 (study PRJEB36523, sample SAMEA6512639) | groundwater metagenome | collected 2019-01-08 | study: AquaDiva: Metagenomics assemblies of 32 groundwater samples
CCCCCCCCCCCAATACAGTATCTGTATCTCTTTACGTGCCGGTCCACTACCCTGCACGAACGTAATCGGGATACCGCGGTGAAGACGCGAAATCGAACAAAACGAATGGAGAGGGGCAAACGTTTCAATCGTCGCCCCACGCATCACATCCTCTCTTCTCGGTGATCACATCCGTCTCACGACCAGGTGCCGCTGCGCTCATTGAACGTCGGCCAGTCAGACGGCAGCGCGACGCGACGTTCGTCCACGATCGTCCAGCCGAAGCGGTCCTGTGTTCCAGCATTGGGGTGCTGACTTTGCAGCTGCCCGCACGTGACGCATACCGCTCGCGCGATGTGCAGACCATGAAGGCGCTGGTAGTCGAGAGAGCCATCGGCCATGAGTGGCATGCCCTGCGCGTTATAACCCCCCGCCGGTGGGGTCGGCGCCGGGGCTTGGAACAGACAGCGTTTTTCAAAGACGGGAACAGTCAGCTTCGCCTGATAGTATAGCACTTGGGAACGGCCACACGCCCCGGAACGATCGCAATACGCAACAATCTCGCCAGTGCCGCGTTCGACAATGCGCACCGAGGGAGACGCACAGTGCCCACACGCGACCGGCAAATGAGACACGATGGCGCGCTTTTGTCGGCACATTTCGGCGACGTCGGGAAGCGAGACGGGGGGCGGAATCGTCTCCGTTGCGCTATCGGAGTGCACCACCGTGGCCGTTCTCGTCGCCGCACTCATCGCCAAGCTCTGTGACGCGTACATGGGCGTCATTGTCGCCGGCGGGAGCACGTGATGCCGGATCACCCCGGGGGGAACCGACCCGGGTGGTGTCGTCACGAGGAGTGGTGCACCCCGTTGTTCCATCGTCGGCACACACGGGGGTTTTGCGTGTGTTTTTCTAGGGGTCCGTTAGTTCAATCGAGAAATGACCCCTATAACATGATGCGCCTCCATCTCCGCCTCTGTCTCATCACGCGCACACAAGACACACACAGACACACCCTTCGCATCACGTCGTCGTCGTCGCGATCGTCGTGGGTTAAGTACCGACATCTTCCAGAAATAGCGCCGCGCGTTGAATGAACTGCGCTACTCTGCCTGCGGCAAAGGTCGCGTTCACCGCGGCGGCTCGCGCCTCGACGCTACCGCAGCCGCCGGCCTTCTTGGCCGCCGCTAGCCAGGACGCGGCGGCATCCGCAAAGAGTGGCATCACCGTGGCGCCGTAGCTGTCGACCGCCGAGGGGGTGAAGAGCACGTGCTTGTACCACCCTTGCCCGGTTTCCGCCGAACTGTAGCCGAGGAACACCCGTTCGAGCCCCATCAGGGCATCATTCAATCGGCGAATGCTGAAAGGGTCCAACAGAACGGGACAAGGAGGGGGCGGCAGGAGAGGATTGCTCTCCAGTGGAAGCGCCTGGAATGGCGATGCGAAGAGGCACACGAACGGCGCCGACCCATTGGCAGTCGTCCCATTCGCGGCCGCCCTCCGCATCGAACTACCCACGGCGACGGTGGCAGCCTGCTGCTGCTGCACCACCCAGACCGTCGGCTGCACAACAAGCGATTGGAACGCGGCCGCAGCGGCCACGAAGCGGGAAGTCTGCTGCAGGAAGTAGTTCGCGCTTGGGGCCACACTGGCGTTGCACGTCGAATTCGGCATCGTGATAGTTGACGCGGTGTCCAACGTGCCCACGATATCGTTTCCCCAATCCGACACGTGATTCGCAAAGTCAACCACGTTCAACGGCAACACCACGTCGCAACTCAGCCGGAGCATGAACCGTGCGATAAGCTCCGTCATGCTCGCGTGGAAATGATAGCCTGGGTCGTCGAAGTGTTCGATCCAATAGGCAGAGTCGTAGTTCGAGTGGTACATGGCTTCGTATCGGCCATCGAAACTGCTCATTTCCGGTGCCAACGTTGGAACCGCGGCGAGCTGCACGAAGCTGACGTAGTCACTGCCCGATCCGATCGGAGACAAGCGACCGTCCGATATGTTGGCAAGGGTGAGCGTGGTACTGCCGTTACGCAACGCGACCTGTGGAAGCGTATCTCGAATGAGGGTGGCGAAACTGGGCGACGCGCCGAATGACAGGACGTCGATGCCGGTCACGGCCGTGTCGAGATTGATGTACGCCACCCCTCGTTGCCGGAGCAGTTCGATGTACGTTTCGACGTACTCGGTGCTGCCGGTGCAAGCCCACTCCTCGGCATCCCAGGACAGGAGCTGGATCGTGCGTCGCGGGCGCCAGCCATACTGCGTCTGCAAAAGGCCCAGCGCGCGCCCTGTTTCGAGCACGATACTGTGACCCGAGATGGGGTCCACGGCACCATAGGTCCAGGCATCACGATGGCACCCCAGCATCACCACGCGATCCGGTTCCACGCTGCCAAACATCGTCGCCACGACGTTTGTGATATTCTTGACGACGAGGTTGCGCGCGACCTCCATGCGGATTGCGAAGGAGGTGGAAGGTCCAATCCCTCCGGCACTAAGAGCAGCAAAAAAACCAGTGGTGTTCCACCCAGGGGCGTTGCTGGGAAACGCGAAGCCTCCGAGAGCACGCTGAAAGATGTTCCTGGCATCACCGTAGCCGAGGGGCTGAATCGGGATCGAGGGGAGCGGGAATCCCGCCATGAGCTTCGCGTCGCTGGTTTGCGATGGCTGAATGACTGGGCCACCAAAGTCGCTCGGCCACGTCGGCGTCAGCGGGTCGCCATTGCCGTCGTATACGGAGCCTCGTTGCACGGTGCGGTTGGTGGCCCAGGCGCCGGTGGGCATGACGCCGCCACCGCCCGTAGGGCTCATGTGCGCCGGGTTCGCGTCACCCGAATCAAAGGGGTCGACGATGATCAAGACCCCAACTGCCCCATACGACACGGCGAGGTCCGCCTTGTTGCCGCGGAAGATCGACCCGTAGCGGACGGCGACAATCGCGCCCGTGAGGTTCACGCCCGCGGCGGCGAGAACGGCGAAGTCGTCCGCCGTTCCATAGTTTGCCCACACAAGGGGCCCTTCGACGATGCCGTTTCCAGAGTAGGCGTTGCTCGTCATCAGGGCCCGGTCCCAGTCGGTTTGGTTGAGAATGTCCAATTCGTCCAATACACATTGATACAGCACAGTGGACGACGATGACGACGAGCCGTTTCCTCCGCCGTTGCCACTGCCGACGGCGGATGTCACATTTACAGAGCGCCGTACCATGTCGGCGAGGAGCACGGGATACGTGTCCAGCCGCACGTCATCGAAGCCGAATGAACGGTAGTGCTGCAGAGTGGCATTCGCCAGGAACTGGCTGTTTTGCACGGAGCCCGCGATGTGAGGGACGCTGCTGTACTCGTGGACGTAGGACTGAATGGCCGACTCTTGCACCAGCCCCCGCAGAAATTGCGCGAAGTAGAGCGCGGGTGTCATCGTCGAATCCGTCGTCCCTCCCAGCGCACCGGCCGCCGTGGTGGACATTGTAAATTGCGTCGCCCGGGGGCTCACTACGGTACTACTATTGTTTCTCGCAAACCAAGAAGCGCTGAGCAGTGCATCCAGGGCCGTTAACGAGCTGGGGGGACTGAAGGACGACGCGGGCATGACGCCGAAGAGCTCCGCGGCATTGGCATCCGTAATCGTTACCGCGGCACCCAAAGGCACCGCGACCAGCGACGTGGCCACCGCGACGACGGACGGCAGCGTCTGCGTCGTGGAATAGGGTGTCGCCGCGGCACCGGAAGGGAAACCACTGGCACCCCCCGCCACAGATGTCCAGGCCGCCGCGATGGCGTTCGTCGCTGCGAGAGTATCGTTCGAAACCGGCAGCGCGTTGGGCAATGCCCGCATCGCACTCAAAATCATGGTGGCGGATGGCGTCCACGGCGACGCGTTCGTCGCGATAAGGAGCGCTGCCGCCGTGGCATTGGCGATGGGAGGCAACGAGCCGAACCATTGCGCAGGCGGTCCCGTGAGACCACTGCCGCAGACCGACGCCGATGGAGACGGGTACCCACGTCTGAGTTGCGAGTAGGCGGCGCCAAAAATACCTACCCCAAGACTGACAGCGACGAAAACGGTGACCAAGGTCGTCGCCTGCCTCCTCGTGAGGCTCCCTTGAGGAAGCTGCGGGGCGGATGCCATTTTTCCCACTTCTCTCTGGGCTTTCCCGTTCTAAAGCCTTCAAGCAAGGGGTTCGACATGGGACAAGGAACCCATGTCAGTGTGTCACCCGAGGCAGATCAGGTGAATCATATAGGTAGGCGGTTGCCCCTTCCTTTCCTTCCCCCGCTTCATGTGTCGGTATCGTTTGTGAGTGATTCCAAGTCAATCGCGGCGCTGAGCACACAGACTCCCAAACGTCTTCTGTCACGAGGACACGTGGGGTTCCGAGCTGTTCCGACGTAGAATGAACAGCTCTCCGATGCCCGCTCCGATCTGCAGGCCGCGGACCAAGTCGTCTGCGCCACCGTGCTGCGATCCCTGATAACTCCAACTTTGTTCCACGGCGATCGTATCCAACGCGCACTTCTTCCAGACGATGGTCGACTCGCCACGAAGAAAGCCGCTCGTCGCACAGAGAGAGGGGTCGGAATAGGGTCGGATCGTGTTGTCCGTGTCATAGTAGAACTGCTGAGCAGGGTCGCGGTTGCGCGCTGGGTTTGAGGAAGGAAAGCACACCGACACCTGAAGGCGAAGTCCGACGACGGGCAAAACAGCACCCGCGTCTAGGCAGTAAGAAACCGCCCTCGCTGGCGGCTGGTTTGTCCCTTGCTGCTCGGTGGTCACGTTCGCGTGAATTGTCACGTAGGGAGCGGAGCTCGCGTTCCGGCGGACGATCCACTCGTGGGCGGCAGCCTCCACCCCCGCTCGTTTTGAGATGTTAGTCGCAAACGGCTCGGCGTAGTAGGCTCGGAGAACGCGGAGCTTGAAGGAGACAGACGGGTGCGCGTCTTCCTTCTTCGACGCTTTCCACAACGCCACTCGCTCGCGATGCGTCTGATACCGCGTTTGAACGAAGGTTCCGAATTCGTGCTGCAATTGTAGCGATCGGATGTCCGCGTCAATGTCGCCATCGCTACCTTCCTCGGCGGCGGCGGCTGCGGCGTGAAGCGTGGCAATGTGATACTGTAACTCGTTGATCCCTGAGTGGGCCTCGCGCATCAGCGCGCCTGGCGCACCACCACCTGCGGTAGGAGCATCCGGCAGATGAACCGGGCAGTCGGTTCGTGGCTCGGAGAGCTCGTCAAACAGATACGCAAAATTGGCCGCCCAGGCATCGCGCTCAGTCAACGACGGCGTGGTCTCCATGCCCGGAATCAACTTCCGAACGGTCGCCATCACGCTGGTAAGCTCGAAAACGGAGTTCTCACTGGGCTTCGCGTGTGCCGGGGGATCGGACACGACGCGGCCCTTCGGCAGCCACGGCGATGCCAGCAACGTCACGATGCGCATGCCGCCGCGGTTGAAATAGAAATCCTTGTCTGGGTACGAGGTGGGTTCGTTCCTTCCCGGCGAAGGCGCAAACGACGGTGGGGCGACGTGGTCGTAAAACCCGCCGTGCTCGTCGTAGGTTAAGACGAAGAGCGTCTCGTTCCACTGCGGCGACGCACGAAGTGCCTCGTAGACATCCTTGTAGAGAGCCTCGCCGAGGGCCACGTCGTGGTCGGGATGCTGATCGTTGCTTCCCAGTCCGAGGGTCAAATTGACCCCGGCGCGAGGGTTGATGAACGCAAATGTGGGTAATTGGCCGTTACGCGCGTCATCGTAAAACTGTGTCAAGGGTAGCGTGTGCTCGGGGTGGTTCGCCACGGTTTGTAACATTAATTCCCAAGGGGTGTCGTTGTAGTACAATCGCCACGACCCATTCGTTGCGGCGACTTGATCGAAGATGGTACGTTGGGGGAAAAGTTGACCCACGCGATTTTGATACCAAGGAGACTGGGTTTCGGTTAGCCCCATGCTCGTTCCGGACAAGAAGAACATGCGGTTCGGCCACGTTGGGCCTGGAACGGAGGCGAAAAAAGCGTCGAAGAGAACGAAATTTTCAGCCAGCGCGGTCATCACTGGCAGTTGAGCCGAGCTGTTGAACCCTTCCATGACGCCACAGTATCGCTTACCTTCCTGGCCTCCCTGGTCGAAGTCTTTCTCAAACTGAACGAAGCCATTCATCCACGGCGTTGTCAAATTGTTCGCGTAAAACGCATTTCGGCCGAAGACTTTGTAACTCGTACCGCCGAGGCTGTGATTGGGGTCGCATTCGTTGATGTAATGGGCTGAGGGGGACACGCGGACGACGCCCTCGGTGGCATTGTTTTCGTTGATTGGGTTGCTTTCGTTTCCCGTTAGACCCCGCTTCGTGCCAAGATACCAGCCCAGGAGGTGGTCGAAGCTGCGATTTTCCTCCATCAACACTACAACGTGGCGGATCTTTTTCTTTTCGTCCCTCCCATCGTTTTCCGTCGTTCTTCCTCTCCTCTCGTGGCCTTTTCTGGTGTTTGTTTCGACCACTTTTTCGGCTTCATTTTTCCAGGGCGACGTCCTCCTCCTCCTCCGCGTACTGCTGCTGTGTTGAGGTGAGGCGTCGTCGTGGGGATGGTTGAACCTTGACGCCGCAGCGTCGGGCGCAGGTGCTGGCGCCGCGATGGTCAAGCTGGCCCGCGCGACCAGTACACATGCGAGCAGTAGAAAAATCATACCACCAGTCGTCATTTTGCCAAGTGGCGTGCTTGTAGCTTGGGGGATAAAGGGCGCATCGCAAAAAAAAGTGAAAGTGAAATGCATTCGGATCCCCACTTCCTCCAATCCCTACTTCCGTCATATGGGGAAACCAGTCCACATAGCTTCAATACCACCTTCCGGGAGCTCCCCACGGGAGGGCACCATGTGTGAGGTTGTTACGGCGGAGGCGGGGTCGTCACCAGCGGTCCGGGCCGGTGCATGGGAGGGGCATACCTGGGCGGCGGCTGGTAGCAAACTTCGATCTCCTGATTGCGCAACTGCGCCCACAGCGGCGAGCCGCTCTGGCCCTTGTCCTTACGTGACTGCTTCAACGGTGTGTGCACTCGCTTCGACGATCGCAACATGTTGGAGTGCGTGCGGACACCGCCACCGGCGAAGCCACCCCGTGCGAAGCGCAACACGAGGCACATACTGCGCATCGTAATGCCGAGCTTTTTCCACTCGGACCACTCGACGGGAATCACGTTGAGGTCCGCCGAGGAGATGGCATCGATCGCCTCTTCGTTGTCGTCATCTACCAACACATCCTCACGCGGGCCAGATCCGGAATAAAACGAAATCACCTGCGTGCCGACGGGAATGGCCACGAGCTCCCAGTTCCGCCGCTTCACGTTCTCGGCGATGTATTGAGCCATCTTGCGACCGTCGTCATTGTTCCAATACAGCAGTTTCCCCTCCCCCGCGTACGCGACGATGTCGTTGAGCGGCGGGCACGTGTCCGACACTTTGGCATGGTACACGGTGAAGGCTTTATATTGCTCTTTCTCCGAAAAGGCCGTTCGCAGCATCTCGATCGTCCAGCGATTGGTACGACTCGACTCCGCGATGAGCAAACATTCGGGCAGAATGACGAAGTCGCCCGCGTGTCCCTTCGCGCGTTCCTCTTTCTGAAGCAGATCCTCCGCCGTTCCCGGCGCGCCGGACGCCCGGAGGTAGCGCATCGTTTCCGCTAGCTCCGCTTGCCGCTGCTCCTTGCCTTGCTGGGGCATCAACAGGATGGCTTCGGACCCGTAACTCGTCACGAGATCGGCGGTCTGCACCGCCTCGATGCCACCTGGGAACTCTTCCATCAGATGGACCGTGTCGATTAACGCCGATTGTCTGAGATGATCGACCAGATTGTTGAACTGGAAAAACAGCACATCGCGATCGATCGGCTCGCCTTTCACGCTCACGGAGGGCACCGCTGCCTTCGCGGGCGTGCGAAGGAAGGCCTGAACATAGCTACGCCGGGCACACGTGGGAAGGGGTGCACCCATCAGAGTCCTCTCCAAGGACGCCCAAGCCGACGACGACGCAGTGACGCCTCCTCCAAAGCGGCGGGTAGTGGAGGCCACCGGCCGCGTCCTTGGAGAGGACTCGGATTGAGTCGACGGCCGCACTTTGTCGCTCGCAAGTCCATGCAGTCCGGGGGGAATCGCGCGCGCCCCAACGGTGTGCCGCTGCGACCGCACCGACGACGACGACCCCTTGACCACCGCCACCATCAACTGCGTGGCGACGACCGCGGCAAGAGGCAGTAATCGATGTGCCGCCCTCATTTGTGTGTATCTGCTGCCGCTTTGGGGAACGATGAAGAAATCGAAGGGAGAGGGGGTGAAAAAAAGGGCTTTTGGTGTTTTTAGTTTGGTGGTAATCAACTCAACAAAAGGCCGAATTTCGGGGAGATTAGCACAAGTTATTGATGAAAATCGCCCGCGATTTGTATGCCAAAAAAAAACAGCCTACGGCTGGAGCAGAGGCCGTTACCTTGCCCTTCGATCGCGTGTCTGCGCTAAGTCTCACATGCAGGCGTTACGCACCACCATGCTGTATCAGCGTCGTATGACGATGTCGTCGCGGGGCTGCAACCCAGCGTTTGTCATGCCGGCGTCCGTGACGCTACTGCACGACCACAAGTCCAGCGAGGCGAGCCGCGGTAGCATCGCGAGACCGACGAGGCCCGCGTCACCAATCTCCAAGCAGCCCGTGAGCGTGAGCACGGTAAGATCCGTCAGTTGCGCGCCGATGTCGGCGAGTCCGACGTCCGTAATCCGGCAGCCTGCGATGTCCAAGGACGTCAGGGACGCCATGTGGAGAGCGAGCTGCTTAAGGCCCACATCCGTCATCGAGACGCGCGTCAGGCTCAAGGCTTCAAGCCTGGCCTCCGTCGACGTCACGTACTGCGTGATGCCAGCGTCGGTAATACCCATGCAGCCTTCAAAGTGCAGGGAGACGATGTTCTTCAACACCGACAAGCTGATGAGTCCAGCATCCGTGAAATCCTGCGCTCGGCGAAAGTCGAGGGACGTGAGCGACCGCATGTGTGAGATTTGAAGCAGCGCGGCGTCCGTCAAGGCCGTCAACCTACGGACATCGAGGGATGTAAGGTTGGGCAGCCGTTGGGCCACTTCCGCGACGCCGGCGTCCGTGATTTTGGCGCACGACCAGACACTGAGCGAAGCCAGGGACTCAAGCCGATGGGCGATCTGCGTCAGTCCCACATCGGAGATCGCGGAGCAACCTTCAAGATTGAGAAACGTGAGTTTGGTCAGGGACGCGCTGATGTGAGACAGGCCATCGTCTGTGAGCGCCGCACATCCTTCCATGTCTAGCCACGTCAGCGATGCGAGCTTGGCGATGTGCGCGGCCCCCGCGTCGGTTATCTTTCCACAAGATCGAAGGTTGAGCGTCTTCAGCGTCGTGAGCGTGGACAAAGCGGCAAGTCCAAAGTCAGTCATCTTGCGGCACGCGGCGAAGTTTAACGACGTCAGGGACATCACGCGACCCAGTTGTACCAACCCAGGGTCGCCGATCTTCAAACAACCATCCAAGTCGAGTGCCGCGAGCGCAGGGAGTCGCGACAAGTATTGCAAACCCGCATCGGTAACATCCGTGCAACTGGTGAGGTCGAGCGTTTTCAGTGCTCGGAGCTTTGATAGATGCAACAAGGCCGCGTCATTCACCCTGGTGCATGACCAAAGGTTAAGCGCCGTTAGTGCCGGGCAGCTCGATGCCAGCTGCTCGAGACCTGTCTCTGTGATTCGTCCACAAAACTCCAAGCCCAACGTCGTCAGGCACGGCAGACCGCGAGCGAGGGTCAACAAGCCTGTGTCGCCAACGTTGCAGCCGCCCAGATGGAGCGAGGTCAGTTTGGTAAGTTTCGCAAGGTGCGTGGCGTCCGCATCGCCCACTTTGGAGCAGGAGTCCAAACTAAGAAACGTGAGCGACAGCTGGACATTGACGATGTGCGCAAGCGCCGCGTTGAGGCGAGGGTCGTCACACTGCAGGATGCTTAACTCCGCGATCGTCTGCGACAATGGGGCTCCTTTGGCAAACAACGTCGCAAAGGCATCCGCGGACACTTGATCGACCACTAGATTGACGCTTCGACAAGCGCGATGTCGACTGAGATATTGAAAAAAGGACTCCAGCTCCACGGAACCCCCCCCACCCGCCATTCCCGTTGCAGTTCCGTTATGATCTCCTCCTGAGTGACTTCGACTACTACCCACTACCCCCCCGTTGGCGGCTTTCACTGCAAATGTGACGATGCCGAAATCTCGGCAAGATGGGAACCGTTGCGCGATCGCCAGTGCGAGCCGCCCACCGCCGCTACCGCTGAGCGCAACAAAGATGCGCGTCGGAGACGGAAGCAGCCGGGCCATTTCGTCGAGAAGCGCGTCCTGCCGCCGTCCCCTGCCGTCGCCACTGCTTGCGGCGTCGTCGTCGTCGTCCATGACGAACAGCGTATCAACAGGGGGCGAACGGAGCCACGACGACGAAGCGGAGGATGAGGCAGAAGGTGACTTCGTCGCGATGGCCCGCAGGCGCGCTACGCTGTCGGCTAACGTCATATAGTTGCCCGCCTGTTCCGCGGGCCCTCGGTTGCGGCCGTACAGCGGTAGACACTCTCGGACGCAATCTCCACAAAGCCGCAGTTGGAGGCGTGAAGTTGGCGCATGCTTTCGCGGGTTCATGCAAACGGCGGTCGGCAGCGAACCGCCATCGATAGCGACAAAAGGTGTTTTCGACGCGGCCCCTTTCCGACAGCGGCTACAAAGCGGCACGATGGCCGCCTCCGGAGTAGTGAGAGACGCAACAGCGACGGCTTTCGCGGGCGACGTCCGTGCAGGAACGACGGCGGGCGCCGCCAATGTCAATGTGGCCGCAGGGCTCTTTGGACGACCGACCCCTGCAGCAGGAGCGGGGGACGGGAGAACGCTCGCGAACGACGGCGTCGGCAGCTGCTGCATCACGATCAAATCGACATCGACAGGAAGCGTGCTGCATCCAGGGAAGGCCGACAGCTTGGCGGCGTCCGTCGCGCTCAGCGCCAATTCGCATTTGAGCAATGCGTTGGGGGCGAGAATGACCTCCTCTTCGGTGTCGTACATGCTGTAGGGCCGCAGGCTGCGCCCCTCGATGGCTTTGATTTGCACCATGGTACCCCCTCCGGTCGCCGTTGCACTCGCAACCGCCGCAACACCCGCTTTTTTCCGGCGCGCGAAGTCTTCCATGACTCTGGTGTGGGTCGAGAGCGACGTGAAAGATGTCCAGCAAACGGTGACGCCCGCGCGGTAATGAGCGCTAACGGCCGTCAGGCGGCAGTCGAGTCCCCGCCACACGGTGCTTGGAGGCTCGAGGGGCACCTTGGCTAAGCCTGTCACGAGATAAAAGTACCAGTCGCGAAGTGACACGATGTCGGATACCGCCCTGGACCGCAGCACGGCGTTGAGACGAAAGTACAGGTTGCGCTCCTGCGGGAGAGGCAGCGATCGCGTCACGTCTGCGGTGTAGGCAATGAGGGCCACCAACTCGTCGGTGGAATGACCGCGGGCCATCAACGCCTCGTCGGTGGATAGCGTAGTGGCGAAGGCCGCGATGGATTCCAGGAAGGCCGCGGCATCGGGCGTGCTGGGAAGGAGGGGCCGCAAGCACGCGATGCACGGCGCCGAGGGTCGATATCCGGATTCAAGCGGCCGGAAGGGCACCGCAGCTCGAGCTTCACCAAGAACATCGTCGCGGCGGTGGGCACTCATGTTTTTGTGGTTCCAATTGTTTTGATTGTGGGGGACCGGAAAGGTCGTAAGTTCTTGGCATACAAAAAACCGAAACCGGCATAAACACCTTCGGGAGTTTGGCACAGCATAGTCTCATCTCTGTTCCGGATCGGTTTGGGGGTTTGAGGTGAGGTTGGTATGTGTGCGATTGATCAAAAAAGTGTGGGAGTACAGTCATCTAAGGGGGGAGGTCGCTTCACGGATTTCGCCTCCGTCCGGATCGGGGGGTTAGCCTGTCGATTTTCCAAGACAACATCGTGCCACGACCCTTGATGCAACGACTCTACAGGTCATCCAGGCGCCCCAACATTTCAACGGTATCCACGATGCTCATGACCACACTTGTCCCATAATGGAACAGCCAGTACATGACGGCGACGAACACGAGCCACGCCGTCACACGGTTGAAGACGGCCTTCGGATGCGCCGAGGCTCCTCCTCGTTGGGTCGCCAGCCACGTCCCCCGTCGAGAGTGCAGCTCCTTGGGGAGTATTTCTAACGATTGGTCGCGGGAAGGGTGAATCGGCGCCTCGTACTGCGATAGGCTGCCGGGCGAAAGTTCTCGCACGTCGTCGCAGGCAAGGCGGCCGTTTTCAGGCGACTCGACAATATCCGTTGAGCGCGGAGCATCGCGAAGCGATGGACGCCCAACGGTGCCTCGCGGCAGCGCTGAGGGACGTGGTTGTCTGAAACTTGGCAGGGGGCTTGTGGGGTGGCGAAAACCTCCTCCTCCGGCATGATGAGACGTGGAAGGTAGGCCGGCGGGCAAACGCGGTAGGACGAAGGAGTTGAAAGCGCTGCTTTGCCACGGGGCCGGCAACTGGGAAGAGTGCGGGTCTGCAGCAAACGTCGCGTACCCTCCGGCGGATGTGTGAGCGTAACGATTAGCGTCGTCGCTTGCGCAGGAGGGTGGAGGAGGCGGCTGGGCCGCACGGCCCATTGATTGCGGCGGCTGTTCTCCTCCCCAGAGAGGGACGGCATTTCTAGTTACGGGAAGCCCCCACCCGCCCCGGTCGAAAAACGTCCCCCCCGTTGCCGCTTGCGGGTAGAGGTGATGATCGAACGTCTGCGTGAGGGGAATAGCCTGCGGCAGCACGGTTGGCTGCTGCTGGACCTGCTGGAGCCACGGCGGTGCAGGTTTGCCGAATGAGGTCGCGGGGTGCGGATGGCCATGCGACGAAGAGGCTGGTGCCGCCGCATTCGCGAAGGCGTGGAACGCGGGCGCGGTGGCGGTGGCGGCATGGAACCCACCCTGCCCTGTCGACGATGTGAATCGGTGGGGGTTTGTCGACACGGCGACGGGCGCTGGGAAGCGGGGAGCATTGGTGTTGCTCGGTGGGGCTTGCACTGGGGGGTGGGACACCGTGGCAAACGGAAGAGGTGCTTGATGGCTGAAGACCTGATTCAACGCGACGTCGGGTGCCGTCGGTTGAACGGAGGCGCGGAAGGCGTGCCCGCTGACGAGGCCTGCAGGTGGTAGTCGCGAAAGGTTGGGCCGTTCGGGACTCAACGCGGGCTGGCGGATCGCAAAGCGGCCGATGGGTTCGTCGTCGTGTGGCGGGTGGTGGTGATGGAGAGGCAGACTGACGGCACTACCCGATGTCATGACCGTCACGGGCACCGCGTCGTCGAGAAGGATCGCGCATGGTGCCGTGACGTTGGCTCCCCGCGTTGGTGGAGGCGGCGCCATGCTGAGCAGCGCGTGTGATTCGCTCACGACAGATTGTCGCTCGGTTAACGCAGCTGCGTCGCCGCGCATTCTCGCGGCTCTTGCGAGGGCAAGCCTGGTGCCACTGCTGGTTGTACCCACAGGCCCGGCCGCACCCCCCACCAGTCGCGAAAGGGGGGGCTTGGTCGCCCCCGCGGCCGCCGGCACGTTACCCGACCGCTGCTGCAGGAAGGCGGGAGGGGCGGCGGTGGGAGGTTTCGGCGCTGGTTCGGCATCGAAGCTCATGGCACAACCGCCGCGACGATGCGTGATGGACGGTCCACCCGCCGTCAGCGGGGGTGTCAACGGCTGCCCGTCGTACATCGCTCTCACACACACCCTTCTCTCTCTTCTGGGAAGGGGGGCACAAAACACAATCTTCTGGTCTCGAAACAGTTTGATTATGAGCACAAAGAAAAACCAAACAAC
>ERZ1292633.2662-Hain-H41-02um-R1-2662-length-18036-cov-42_pt1 | contig 13895 bp, 11 predicted proteins | sample MGYA00564406_ERZ1292633 | MGnify/ENA primary metagenome ERZ1292633 (study PRJEB36523, sample SAMEA6512639) | groundwater metagenome | collected 2019-01-08 | study: AquaDiva: Metagenomics assemblies of 32 groundwater samples
CAAATATACTTTATTGCTAACCAATGCGAATGATTCTAGCGACTGAAGGCACACCAGCTGAATTCCAAACAAACAGCATATAATATCCTGGAGGTGCAATATTGGCGTTTGCGGGAGATCGGAGTGTTACAATTTTATTTTTTATGGGTACTGTACTAAAGAAACGTGCCTCGGCATCATTATTATGTGTCACAGCGCCTACTCGTAAAAGCGTCACTCGATGAATGACTTCGTCTGATTCCACTGAAAAATCTTCATTCCATCCAACGATTGTTGTCGGCGCATCAATAATTTCCGGTCTAAAATCAAGTTGGCCGCTGCCATCTTTCTTAAACAGATAAGGTGGATAGTAGATCTCACCATTTAATTGCTTAATAGGCCCAGGTGCTCCACCCCCCCCAGTTATGACTGTACCATCCGGTAACAAGAGAGACGTAGAGTGATAAAGTCTGTAAGTCGAAGCACTTGCTGCCATGGACCATGCTTTGGTTACAGGATTCCAAAGCTCAGAAGTCAATGTTGCGCCCGTTAGGCTATTTCCTGAAGAAGAGCCTCCATTGATCCAAACTTTTCCATCCGCTAACACCGTCGCGCTTCCATACAAACGCTCAACACTCGGTGTGCCCGCAAGGCTGACTATTGGATCACCGTTACCATTGATATTCACGGTAACAGCCGTGCGATTTCGACGCAAAGAGAGTATTTGACCAGGAGCATACATCACACTCGGCAGTTCCCAACGGCCTGATTTAGGTTTGGTGGTTTTATATTTTGTTACCGTACCGGTATTGGCTATGTCCAACTTGTATGCGGCATCATAATGAGAAAGAATGAATATTGTACCTTGGGGATTTACCCATGCACGAGGGTAATACCAGGATGCTCCACCCAAAGCCCCGTAGGCATAATCGTTAGCCGCAGTTGGAAGTGAACGCCAGCTTCCATCGATAGCACGAACTTCTGGAATAGGTGAATAAGAAGCAGCGGTTGCAGGTTTCGTTGCAGATCCGGCATAGAATCGATCATTCCGTCCACCTAGGACAACATGCTCACCATTTGGCATGGTAACGCTCGTTGCATACCAGCGTTTATAAGCCATCTGTTGCGGTTGACGCATCAATGTATCGATTGTTGGATCAAAAATATTGACATCACTATTGGCATAGTTACGCAATCCATTTACTAGCGCATCTCCACCAAGAATTAAAGCTTGACCTGTGGCTGGAATGAGTGCATGGCCGGCGCAAAAAATATCGGTATTTGTCGTATTCGGCAAAACTGAAAATGCACTGATATCGGTTCCTAAACTAGGGTTCCAAATCGCATAATACATTGTTGCACCTTGTGCGCCTGCTGTATTGGTTCCATAAGCAAACACCCGACCATCGGGCATCAGCATCATTGCAATAGGGATGATAGGCCAATTATGTAAGGGGCCAAATGCACCTTTGATATGTGCAGATGAATTCGCTGCAGAAGCAACTGAAGAATAGCTTTGTAGAACCGCCAAAAGAGCTAACACAGCTATAAAGCCTTGAGTTAAGCTCTTTAAAAAAATAACACGAATAAATTGTTTGATCGTCATCATATACCTACACAGAAATAAAAAAATTTTGGAATAATCAAAAAATCTAACATAATAAAAATATAAGAATACTTGCCCTTTATATTAAATTTAATAATTCATAGTTATAAACCAAGCTCTTGCTGATATTAACTTTATAATCTTTACTTAAAATATTCAGTGATATCTACCACATATAACCAGTTTGGTGATTTAATAAACTGCAAAGTGGCACGTATATTTCATCGGTGCTCAATCTATCTAACGCATTCTAATTGTTGCACATTTTGAACATGCATTGACTCCTACAATCTATGAATTTCCTACTGGGATGTTTACTCTATTCAACTAGTATTTTTATCCTGATATTTATCACGAATCACCTTGCTTTATTGTCAGGACAAAAATAAATTGCAAGGTATTGCAAATACCAGAACACAAAATTCAGAAAATCCAAGGGATTCGTAAATCGCGGTAGTCGTTATTTTCCACCGGTGCTGAATTGGAAGGAAGAGGATTTACTGAACATTCACATTTCGCAATAACTCATGCAAATATTTACAACAATCGCTTGTACTATCGTATCCAGTCAAGTAATGGATTGATTTTTTAAGTCGACTGAATAAGCAATTACGGTGTTGCAATAGTTTCTACATTTAATTTTGATGCTGAACCGCCTGATTTAGTTGTGCCAAGTTTGCCGAATTGCTCGGGCCTGTTGAAATACTTGCTCTAAACCCTCTTGGTCTTTTTGTTCCAGCAATGCTTGCACGGCTTTTAATTCTGCATTGTAAGCTTTTATCTGCTTGAGGAGTTCGTCGCGGTTTGCCAGGCAAATGTCCCGCCACATTTCTGGGGAACTGCCAGCGATACGAGTGAAGTCTCGAAAACCACTGCCCGCAAAACGGAGTAGGCTATCAGGATTGTTGGTACTGTGATGTAGATAACGCATCATAGTGAACGCCAATACGTGTGGTAAATGGCTAGTGATGGCTAGTATTTGATCGTGCTCATCAGCATGCATGGTTGAAATTTTTGCACCGCACGCTTGCCACAATTGACAGACTATTTCGAGTGTTGCGGGATTAGTTTGTTCAAGAGGCGTCAGAACCACATGCTTGCCCTCATATAAATTAGCTTGTGCTGCTGTCACGCCGCTTTGTTCTGTACCCGCAATAGGATGGCCCGGAACAAAGTTGATAATGTTTTGGGGTGTCAGATGCTTCAGAGCGGAAATAATAACATCTTGTTTGGTGCTTCCGGCATCCGTGATGATCGTATCCGGCTCTAGGTGAGGTGCAATTTGTGCCATGATCAGTTCGGTTTGTCCAACCGGCATGGCGAGAAACAGCAGGTCTGCGTCAATGAGCGCTGTAGCATAATTATCGGCAATCTCATCGATTACGCCCTGCTCTAAGGCACGTTGCATGTTTTCCAGATTACGGCCGATGCCTGTGATATGCTGAACCACGCCAGCTTGGCGCAATGCTAACGCAAATGATCCGCCGATCAAGCCTACGCCGATGATGACAAGTTTATCAATGTGCGGAGTGGCGTGGTTTTTCATGGTATTTTCGTGATGTGATGCTACGCGATACTATATGCTGCGACCAATAGCTCGTGCAATACCGCTCAGCGATTCCATCAGCTGATTGAGTTCCTGTGGACTCAAAGCTTGATCGGCATCACACCAGGCTTCACAAGGATTGGGGTGCATTTCCACTAGTAAACCATCGGCACCTGCTGCAATTGCTGCGCGCGCCAGTGCAGGAACCATCCATGATTTTCCACCTGCATGTGACGGATCGATAATAACCGGGAGATGCGTTTCCCGTTTTAGAACGGGTATACACGTGATATCCAAAACATTGCGGTAAGCCGTTTCGAAAGTGCGAATACCACGTTCGCAAAAAATAATTTGGTGATTCCCACCAGCAGCAATATATTCTGCAGCCATCAGCCATTCGGCGATGGTTGCAGATAAACCGCGTTTGAGAATAACGGGTTTATTGATACGCCCAACCTCTTTTAAAAGGTCAAAATTTTGCATATTACGTGTGCCGATTTGAATCAGATCGACATCCTGCTTCAGAAAGGTATCTAGCATGCGGACATCCATTAGTTCAGTGACAATCGGCAAATGATATGTGTCAGCAGCAGCACGGAATATTTTTAATCCATCGACGCCGGTACCCTGAAAAGTATAAGGATTCGTACGTGGCTTAAAGGCACCACCGCGCATCAAGCGGCACCCTGCCGCAGCGACCTGCTGTGCGGCTAAATCCATTTGTGCTTGGGTTTCAACTGAACAAGGACCGGCAATTACTTGAATTTGCTCGCCACCGATTGGAATGCCTCGTATATCAATGATGGAATTGGTGGTATGGGATTCTCTGGAGACAATTTTATATTGCTTGACAATGTGCATAGAAAATTCCACGCCAGGCATGGAATCAAACATTTCTGGAGTGAGCTTCCTTTCGTCGCCAATGGCACCAATTACGATGCGATTAGTACCGCGTGAAATATTAGTACCGTGTCCTACAGCTTCGATTTTTTGGGTTACTGAACCGATTTGTTCTTCGGTGGCTGTTTTTTTCATCACAATGATCAAGCAAGTTCTCCTAAAGCGTATTCGAGTGCGTGTAAAAACCGTTCGTTTTCTGAAGCTAAGCCGATTGTTACCCTTAAATGATGCGGCATTTCATAAATACCTAGGGGGCGGATGATGATGCCTTGATGCAACAGATTTTGGTATACCTTGGGTATATTGGCCGCATCGCCTTTGATACGGAAGCTGATGAAATTACCAACAGAGGGTATAAATTCGATATTGAGCTTGCGAAAACCATCGGTGAGTTGCAACATCCCTGCTCGATTCAATGCATAGGATTTTTGAATAAATTCACTATCATTCAGCGCTGCTAAGGCACCCGCTAAACCAATGCTGCTTACGTTAAATGGTTGCCGTACACGATTCATTAAATCAGCGACATCAGAATGGGCGATGGCAAAACCGACACGCGCACCTGCTAAACCATAAATTTTTGAAAAAGTCCGCGTTACAACTAAATTCGGAAATTCTTTCAACCACTGAATGCTGTTGGTTTTGTTGATTTCCGGTAAATATTCGTAATAAGCTTCATCGAGCACAATCAATACGTCTCGTGATACTCTTCCAATGAAGCGATACAAATCATTGGTATTGGATATTGTGCCCGTTGGGTTATTGGGGTTGGCGATAAATACCATGCGTGTTTCTGGTTTGATGGCATCCAGCATGGCAGGTAGATCGTGACCATAGTCTCGGGCGGGGACTTGAATGCCATGCGCACCGGTAATTTGTACTACCAAAGGGTATACTGCAAAAGCATGCTGTGAGTAAACTGCCGATGCGCCGGGTTTAAGAAATATGCGCGCAGCTAAATCCAACACGTCATTGGAGCCATTGCCGAGAATAATTTGCTCAGATTTAACATCATAATGGCGTGATAAGGCAGCTTTTAATTCGAAGCCACTGCCATCCGGATACAATGCTACATTTTGCATCGCATTAATCATGGCATCTAATGCTAACGGACTAACGCCCAGCGGATTCTCGTTGGAAGCAAGCTTGATAATAGTACTTGCATCCAGCCCAATTTCCCGTGCTAGCTCGGAGATCGGCTTGCCTGGTTGATAAGGTTGGATTAAACGGATGTTTTCCGGGACGAAGTCACAAAGATTCATAAAAAAGGTAATTTTTACAAGAAATTGATTGAATAAAGTGTCAAGCAGAATAGAAAATGGTTTGTAGTGCAAAACTAAGAGGATGGATATGATCCCAATATTTTCAGGAAAGATGCTTTCTCTTGTATTTCCGAGAGTGCGGCCGCTACATTGTCGTTGTGTTGATGTCCTTCCAGATCGATAAAAAATGCATAACTCCATAGACCTGTACGTAATGGTCGTGATTCCAGACGACTCATACTAACATTGTGTCGTGCGAGGGGCTCCAATATTTGATAAATGGCACCTGATCGGTTATGCGTGGATAATGCCAAAGAAGTTTTATCTTTGCCAGATGGATCAACCCGTTGATTACCGATGATCAAGAAACGTGTGGTATTTTTTGGATCATCTTCAATATTTTCTGCGCAGACGGTCAATTCGAACAAGCTCGCAGCTCTTTTGCTGCCGACTGCTGCGGAAAATTTATCGGTTGCCGCGAGACGAGCCGCTTCTGCATTACTATTGGCATGTATAAAAGCCGAAGTTGAGAGCTGCGGTAAATTTGATTTCAACCAGTGTTGGCATTGTGCCAATGACTGTGGGTGTGAATAAATTTTTCTAATCTGTGTTAAGTCAGCAGAACGCGACATTATGGACTGATGTATAGGCAATTGAATTTCACCGCAGATGAGCAGGGGAGTTTGTAACAGTAAATCCATAGTCCTACCGACTGCGCCCTCGGTGGAGTTTTCAACCGGAGCAACGCCATAATCAGCGTCATCAAGCTCGACTGCACGAAATACTTCGTCAATGGAATCACAGGCTACCAAGGTAATTGCATTGCCAAATCGTTTGAGTACAGCATCTTCTGAGAAAGTTCCACTTGGGCCGAGGTAAGCAATCCGTATCGATTTTTCTAAAGCACGGCACGCCGACATGATTTCTATGAAAAGTTGTTGGATGTGTGCGTTGCTTAAGGGACCGGGGTTCTGTTGCTGAATATGCGCAAGTATTTGTGCTTCACGCTCGGGTCGGTACGCGACATTGTTGTTACTGTCCCGCTTGATTTCGCCAATCTTGTGTGCCAACTCAGCGCGTTGATTGAGCAATTTAAGCAATTCTGCATCAATCGCATCAATCTGATCTCGTAGTAGTTTAAGAATCTCAAGCATAGAGAAGAAAAATTGGATTTATACTGTATATCAACAAAAATCAGATGCGGGAATGTAACGAGCCATCAGAACTCCGTTGATCGTGCTGATTTCATTCAGGACTTCCACTGGTATCGGACTATCTACATCAACCAGTGTATATGCCATTTCTCCGCGAGATTTGTTGATCATATTGTGAATATTAAGTCCAGCTTTCGCCATGCTGGTGGAAATCTGTCCCAGAATATTCGGTACATTGGCGTTAGCGACCGCAACACGATAAGGGCACTCACGCTCCATTTGCGTATCAGGAAAATTAACGGTGTTGGTGATGTTGCCATTTTGCAAATAATCAATCAGTTGATTGACTACCATCACTGCACAATTTTCTTCTGCCTCTTGAGTGGATGCGCCAAGATGCGGTAAGGTAATAACAGATTCGTGATGTTGTAATTTTTTACTTGGGAAATCGCAAACATAATATCGAATTTTACCTGTCGATATACCGTTCAGAATGGCATCCTCATCTACGATTGCGCCGCGAGAAAAATTCAGCGTAATAACCCCTTGTTTCATCAATTGAATACTTTTTTCATCGATTAAATGACGGGTGGAATCCAGTAAGGGAATGTGTACGCTGATAAAATCACTGCGCCGGAGTAGATCCTCTAGGCTATTTGCTTTTTTGACTTCTGCGGACAGGCTCCAGGCTGAATCAACCGTAATTTTAGGATCATAGCCGATGACTTTCATACCTAGCTTGATGGATGCATTAGCGACCAAGCGGCCAATCTCACCTAATCCGATAATACCCAGTGTGCGCCCTGGCAATTCGATGCCAGAGTAGCGCTTTTTTCCATCTTCAGCACGCATATTGAGTGTTGCATCGTCGCCTTGCAAGGTCTTTACGAATTCTAATGCAGGGACAATATTGCGTGCGGCTAAAAACATGCTAGCCAGCACCAATTCTTTGACGGCATTGGCGTTTGCGCCCGGGGTATTAAACACAGGTACGCCACGCGCATTCATTACTTGCACCGGAATATTGTTAGTACCCGCACCGGCGCGTCCAATGGCCTTGACACTCAAGGGAATATTGGCATTGAACAGATTAAACGAGCGCACCAAGATCGCATCTGGTTGGGCGATGTCATTGCCAATTTGATAACAATTGACAGGAAATCGGCTTAAGCCAAGGGGCGAGATATGATTCGCAGTCTGTATCTTAAAAACATTTGGTTGAAACTCAGGCATGACGATCGGCAAACTCCTTCATGAATGTTACCAATTTTGCTACACCTTCGAGTGGCATGGCATTGTATATCGATGCACGCATGCCACCGACTGAGCGGTGTCCTTTTAATTGAATCAATCCATATGATTTTGCTTCTTTGAGAAACGCATCATCCAAGGCTGGGTCGTGTAATGTAAAAGGAACGTTCATGCGTGATCGATCTGATTTTGCTACCGGGCAGTGGTAGTACTCGGTATTATCCAGAAAGTCATACAGCAAATTGGCTTTAGCAATATTGATAGCTTCGATTCCTTCCAAGCCTCCTTTTTGCTTCAGCCATTGTAATACCAGTCCAGTAATATACATGGCATAAGTCGGCGGCGTGTTATACATGGAATCATTTTTTGCATGGATTTGATAATCAAAAAGCGTTGGGGTATTCGCCAGAGATTTTCCCAATAAATCTTCTAAAACAATCACGATGGTCAGGCCAGCAGGACCTAGATTTTTTTGCGCACCCGCATAAATCAATCCGAACTGACTGACATTTAATGGGCGCGACAAAATATCGGAGGACATATCAACGACCAATGGAATGTTACGGTTAGGATCGATTCTCGGGGTCCAATGGAATTCCACGCCACCAATGGTTTCGTTGCTCGTGTAATGTATATATGCAGCTTCAGGGTCCAATCGCCACTGATCCTGTGAAGGTACATAGGTAAAATTGCGATCGGAAGATGAAGCAGCAACATTCACAGTGCAATATTTGCTGGCTTCTTCAATTGCTTTGCTCGACCATTGACCGGTATTGATATAGTCAGACTTCTTTTTCCCTTGTAGCAGATTCATAGGGACCATCGCAAATTGACTGGATGCGCCACCTTGTAAAAATAGCACCTTGTAATTGTTGGGTATTCCAGCTAATTCACGTAAATCATGCTCGGTTTGTTCGGCAATTGCCATAAACTCTTTACCACGATGACTCATTTCCATGACGGACATACCGCTACCGTGCCAATCCAGCATTTCATCACGTGCTTGTTGCAATACTTCTTTAGGAAGCACAGCGGGCCCTGCGCTGAAGTTATAAACTTGGCTCATGGCCTTATTATCCAATTGATGAGTGCAATTTCAATTATCAGCATCTTCTTCATTTTCTACTACACGTTCCAGACCTGCAAGTTTTTCGCCTGAGTCTAGATTGATAAGTGTAACACCTTGAGTTGCACGGCTCATTTCGCGTACTTCTTTGACGCGTGTGCGAATCATGATGCCACCGGAAGTAATTAACATGATTTCATCGTCAGGTCTGACCAGCTTGGCGGTTACAACTTTACCATTGCGTGGGCTAGTAATAATTGCGATCATGCCCTGCGTGCCGCGATTATGGCGTGTGTATTCGCTGATCGAAGTGCGTTTGCCATAGCCGTTTTCGGTGGCTGTTAATACAGTTAGTTCTTCATTCTCGGCGACTAACATTGATATTACTTTTTGTCCCGAACCGAGTTTCATGCCGCGTACGCCACGGGCAGTACGCCCCATCGGACGGACATCATTTTCATTAAAACGAGTTGCTTTACCATTATCAGAAAATAGCATGACGTCGTGTTTCCCTTCGGTTAACTCAACACCAATTAGATAATCACCTTCATCTAACCCAATAGCGATAATGCCATTATTGCGTGGCCGAGAAAATTCTGACAAAGGTGTTTTCTTTACAGTACCAAAAGCTGTGGACATAAAGACAAAACGCGTTTCATCAAAAGATTTAACGGGTAGTATCGCGTTGATTTTTTCACCGTCTTCCAACTGTACCCAATTAATGATAGGTTTGCCGCGTGATAGACGACCACCCTGTGGAACCTCATAGACTTTAATCCAATATACGCGCCCTAGACTAGAAAAACACAGGATATAGTCATGCGTATTGGCAATGAACAGTTTGTCAATGAAATCATCATCTTTGGTGCTGGTGGCCAATTTTCCTCGACCGCCGCGTTTTTGTGCTTGATACTCATCGAGTAATTGCGATTTGATGTAACCGCTATGTGACAGAGTAACGACTACGTCAACTGGTGCAATCAGGTCTTCCACACTTAAATCTTGCGTATCAAAAACAATTTCACTACGTCGTGTGTCACCGAATTGCGATTTTATTGCATTAAGTTCATCAGTAATAATTACAGTAATGCGTTCTGGATTTGCGAGAATGTCAAGAAAATCGATAATCCTATCGATGATTTCCTTGTACTCAGAAACGATTTTTTCCTGCTCCAGCCCAGTCAAACGTTGTAAACGTAGCTCAAGAATGGCTTGTGCTTGCGCATCAGATAATCGATAACCTTGTTGTTGCAGTCCGAAAGTTGAATCTAAGCCATCGGGGCGCAGTGCGTTGGAGTCCGCAATGGCTCTTGATAACATTTCTGCTACTAGCTGCGAACGCCAAGTTCTTGCCATCAGGGCTACTTTCGCATCGGCTGGTGTTGGTGCCGCTTTGATTAACGTAATGATTTCATCGACATTAGAGAGCGCGACGGCTAAGCCTTCTAATAAGTGACCACGCTCACGCGCTTTTTTTAGTTCAAAAACTGTGCGGCGTGTAACCACTTCGCGTCGATGTCGTAGAAAAGCTTCGAGGATTTGTTTAAGATTCATCAAGCGCGGTTGGCCATCAATCAGCGCAACCATATTCATACCAAAAGTATCCTGCATTTGCGTTTCTTTATGCAGGTTATTCAGAATGACTTCCGGTATTTCGCCGCGTTTCAGTTCTATCACAACACGCATGCCAGATTTGTCTGACTCGTCTCGTAAATCTGAAATACCCTCAATTTTTTTATCGCGCACTAACTCACCGATGCGAATCAGTAGATTGGCTTTGTTGACTTGATATGGTAGCTCATCAATGATAATGCTTTGCCGACTGCCTTTTTCCAAATCTTCAATGTGGGTGCGGGCGCGCATCACCACACGTCCACGTCCAGTACGATAACCGTCTCGCACTCCGTTGATTCCGTATATAATTCCAGCAGTGGGGAAATCCGGTGCTGGTATGAATTCAATGAGCTCGTCAATACTGATATCGGAGTTGCTGAGTAATGCAAGGCAAGCGTCAATGACCTCATTTAGATTATGAGGAGGGATATTGGTCGCCATCCCAACAGCAATGCCCGAGGAACCATTAATCAACAGATTAGGAATTTTGGCTGGAAGGATTAGTGGTTCATGCTCAGACTCATCATAATTCGGCCCGAAATCCACAGTTTCTTTATCAAGATCAACCAGTAATTCATGAGCGATGCGCGACATACGGATTTCGGTATAACGCATTGCAGCAGCATTATCTCCATCCACAGAGCCAAAGTTACCTTGGCCATCAATCAGCATATAGCGCAGTGAAAAATGTTGTGCCATCCGCACAATGGTGTCATAGACGGCAGTATCGCCATGCGGGTGATACTTACCAATGACATCACCGACGATGCGTGCGGATTTTTTATAAGGCCTGTTCCAGTCATTGGAAAGCTCGTGCATTGCGTATAGTACACGCCGATGTACGGGTTTCAATCCATCTCGAACATCGGGTAGGGCACGTCCAACGATTACGCTCATTGCATAATCGAGATAGGAACGCCGCATTTCTTCTTCCAGACTAACGGGTAACGTTTCCTTAGCGAACTGATTCATGTGTGATTTTTTTTATAAAACGACAGGATCTGCTACGGGTTATTTATTAGCAGGCATTAGGTAAAGAAATAAATAATATACGTACATTCTATCATGTTGTAATTGATTCTCTGTTATCTTTGATGTTTTGATAGAAAAACAGTGTTGTTACAATAATTTCTCTCACAAATGACTTGAAAAACCAAGTTAAATAAGTGACCATGGCAACCTTTCCGAAATTTTCGACTTGAATTACCAGTTAGTGTTTATTTTATTTTAATTTAAATTAATCCAAGGTTTTTAAGTGAGTGCTGCATAGTGAATAATTTAATGAATACCTACGCGAGACTTCCTGTTACTTTTATTAAAGGGGAGGGAGTGTGGCTTTGGGATGACCAAGGACAGCGTTATTTAGATGCGTTATCGGGGGTTGCAGTTTGTGGGCTAGGGCATTGCCATCCTCGATTGGCAAAAGCAATTTGCCAGCAAGCTGCGACATTGATTCATACGTCTAATCTTTTTCATATCGAAAAACAAGAGCGGTTGGCTGATCGCTTAGTAGAATTATCCGGAATGGATAAAGCTTTTTTTTGTAATTCTGGAGCAGAGGCAAATGAAGCGGCGATAAAACTTGCGCGACTCTATGGGCATAATAAAGGTATTTCTTTGCCGACGATTATTGTCATGGAGCGATCATTTCATGGTCGTACCATGGCGACTTTGACAGCAAGCGGCAATCGTAAAGTACAAGCTGGATTTGAACCTCTGATGACAGGTTTTGTGCGTGTACCTTACAATAATTTGGAAGCTGTTGCGCAAGTTGCGATTAACAATAAAGAAGTCGTGGCGTTGTTGGTCGAGCCTTTTCAGGGTGAAGGTGGTGTAAATATACCCGAAACGCATTATTTGCAAGGGTTGCGTGAATTGTGTAGCCAGAACGATTGGTTGTTAATGTTGGATGAAGTACAATCGGGCGTTGGGCGTAGTGGAAGATGGTTTGCGTTTCAGCACAGCCACATTGTTCCGGATGTCGTGACCTTAGCTAAAGGATTAGGTGGTGGTGTGCCTATCGGAGCTTGTCTGGCAAAAGGCGCTGCGGCAGAAGTTTTTCAGCCGGGTAACCATGCTTCTACCTTCGGTGGTAATCCGTTGGCGTGTAACGCTGCACTTGAAACGTTAGCGGTGATATCTGATGAGGGCCTGTTAGATCACGTGGTGAAATTGGGTGATTTCCTACGCAACCAATTTAATCATCAATTGGCAGGCCAAAAAGGTGTAATACAGGTACGCGGCCAAGGTTTGATTACTGGTATCGAGTTATCGATTCCTTGTACCGATTTAGTCAAAAGGGCTTTAGAGAAGAAATTATTGATTAATGTAACATCGGATAGGGTGATACGTCTGCTGCCTGCATTTGTGATGCAACAAAGCGAAGCGGAGCAGGTTGTTGATATACTCTGTCCGTTGATAAAGGAGTTTCTAAATAACTAAGTATGATTCAAAAGTTTTGATGAATTTGATTGGTTATTGGTTTTGTTATGCGATTAAAGCATTTCCTGCAGTTCAAAGATTTTTCTCATGAAGAGTATGAATATTTATTTAATCGTACTCGCTGGATAAAACAAGAATTTAAGCAGTACCGTCAATATTGGCCGTTGATCGATCGAACGTTAGCCATGATTTTTGATAAGCAGTCGACGCGTACACGCTTGTCTTTTGAAGCTGGAATGAATCAACTAGGCGGGGCCGCGATTTATTTGTCTACCCGCGATACGCAGCTTGGGCGTGGTGAGCCGGTAGAAGATTCAGCGCGCGTCATTTCACGAATGGTTGATATCATCATGATACGTACCTATGAACACAGTACCATTCAATGTTTTGCCGAGCATTCGAGGGTTCCTGTGATTAATGGGTTGACGGACAAATATCATCCATGCCAGATTCTAAGCGATATTTTTACCTATGTAGAACATCGCGGCAGCATCGAAGGCAAAACTGTGGCTTGGATAGGCGATCCAAATAATATGTGTAATACCTGGTTACAAGCCGCAGAGATTTTTGATTTTAAAGTGCATGTATCGGCACCTCCTGGCTACACCATTGATCCAGTACAAATCGATTTGAGCGATCAATCGCATTATGAGGAATTTGAGGATCCCAACGAGGCTGTAGTGAATGCTGATTTGGTAACGACTGATGTGTGGACGAGTATGGGTTTTGAGGCGGAGACTGAGCAAAGAAAGAGTGACTTTGCGGATTTTTGTGTGGATGCGGAGATGATGTCTTTAGCTAAAAAAAATGCGTTGTTTATGCATTGTTTGCCAGCGCATCGCGGAGAAGAAGTGAGTGCTGAAGTATTGGAGGGATCGCAGTCTGTGGTGTGGGATGAGGCGGAAAATCGATTGCACACACAAAAAGCATTAATGGAGTACTTACTATTGGGTGAATTAAGTATTTAAATGGGATAGGTATTCTGGAATATTGGAATCTTATATCAAACAACAAATGTAGCTAATACATGGATCATGAAAAAAATTCATAAAGTGGTTTTGGCATTTTCTGGGGG
>ERZ1292633.4015-Hain-H41-02um-R1-4015-length-13894-cov-5_pt1 | contig 13894 bp, 12 predicted proteins | sample MGYA00564406_ERZ1292633 | MGnify/ENA primary metagenome ERZ1292633 (study PRJEB36523, sample SAMEA6512639) | groundwater metagenome | collected 2019-01-08 | study: AquaDiva: Metagenomics assemblies of 32 groundwater samples
CTACTCCTGGAGGGTCGAATTCATGAATCAAGCTTAAGGCATCTTCAAGGTCTTCGATCTCTATTTTTTCTTCTTCAGAAATCTGCGCAAGAGGAACCTTTAAATAACCGTCATCATCGATATGAGCAATAATGGCATCGGCCGCTTTTTCTTCATGGTCTGCAAAACCTGTCATTTTAACTTGCCAATACAAATGGTCGTGTAAAGTCTGCGTAGAAGAAATTATATTTTCATAATTCATGATCTCTTCGTTGCCATGAGAGGCTTCGCGCGGGGCTTTATGCTGGGTTTCTAAATAAGATTCCCATTCAAACTCATCTTGCTTCTGAGGATCTTGAACACTCTCGCTTGAACTGGTTTCAACTTTTGTTTCACTTGAATCATTGGTTTGAGCTTCGGCCTCTTTTGTTCTTTGAAAATCTTCTTCTCTTAAAACTTCGGCTTCTTCTAGAATGGGATTTTCTTCAAGTTCATTGCGTACTTGTGATTCTAACTCTAGACGAGACATCTGCAAAAGTTTGATCGCTTGCTGCAATTGCGGCGTAATGACCAGATTTTGACTTAAATTCATTGTCTGTCTTAGTGCCATTATACCCTCGTAAATAATTTCGTCTTAAATATTAAAGACGGAAATTTTCGCCCAAATAGAACTTTCGTGCCAATTCAGAATTTGCAATCTCACTGGAGGTTCCAGTGACCTGAATCAACCCATCCTTCAAGATATAAGCATAATCGCAAATACCTAAAGTCTCACGCACGTTATGGTCAGTTATAAGAACTCCTATACCTTTGGCCTTAAGAGTTCGGATAATATTTTGAATATCTGCAACGGCAATCGGGTCTATACCGGCGAAAGGCTCATCTAAAAGTAAAAAGTGTGGATTGCCAGCAAGAGCTCTTGCAATTTCAACACGCCTGCGTTCGCCACCGGATAACGCATATCCATAGGAACTGCGCAATAGATTGATATTGAAATCCTGAAGTAGCAATTCTAGGCGCTCACGCCTTTCTTGTGCACTAAGGTCATGCGCCTCAAGGGCTACCAGAATATTTTCTTCAACGCTGAGTTTCCTAAATATACTGGGCTCTTGTGCCAAATAACTCAGGCCAGCTCTAGCACGTTTATACATCGGAAATCCTGTAATATTCAGATCATTAAGTAAAATTTCGCCCTCATCTGGCTTAACCAAACCCACCACCATATAAAATGAGGTGGTTTTGCCTGCGCCATTCGGACCCAATAGGCCTACGACCTGGCCGGATTCAATTTGAAAGGACACCTTCTGTACAACCTTACGACTGCCAAATTGTTTTGAAATTTTATTTATTCTCAGCGTGCTTTTTGCATCATTCATTTAAAGTGCACCTTGCCTAATCGGTTTCAATGTCGTCTTCGTTTTATTTATCTTAACTTTTTTTCCACCATCAATAAAGACGATTTCCTCTCCCCTGATTTCATCACTACCCTGCTGGACCTTCGGCTGCCCGCGCATAGTCATTTTATTCTGGGTTAAGTCCATCTCAAGCTCATCACAAGTGCCTTTACGATCTAATTCAGTAAATACAACACATTGCTTTAACAAAATCTTAACAAATGATTTATTAATGTCTGAATAATAAAAACTAGCCATCTGAGCTTTTACATTAAAATCTCCTAAATACATTTTTACATCGCCTGAAAATGAGGCCTCTTGGCTGTTATTTGTGAAATCAGCACGCACCGCTGTTAATTTAAAATTCTTTCCATTAATCAGCTTAGTAGTAAAAATTTTATCTAAAATTGACATGGTGTTTTTACTGATATCCACTAATAGTTTTTCACCGGTCAATCTGAAGCCATCCCCACTCTTGTCCCTTGGCCCTTCCATTGTGACTGAATCGTCGCTGGTGATAACTTTCTGTTTGGAAATATACTTTAGGGTATCGGTGTTAAACCTATAACCATTCAGACTGCTAGTCGTCGCATGACCGCGAATTATAATATCTTTACTAGTACCGTCAATTTCCCCTACATCTCCGGCAACCGTATAGTTCGCTTTATTTTCGTTGAAAAATTGCACCTGAACGGATTTAAGAACCCATTGCATATCCGAGGTTCCAACGGCTTCGTTAGCAAAGAGTTGATAACTCTTTTGATTATCACCATTTTCGACTATATGAACGCCTTGGGCTTTTTGTTCGACGACACCTTTTTTATCATTTTCAGTTGCTGTTATACTTTTTTCGAAATCTTCGCTTTCAGTATTGCTCTTTTCGAGTGAAGTTGGCGACATGATAATAATTTCCAGAAAAACAAATACTATAAATAATAAAAAAAGCAGAGAGTATTTATTTATTTTCAGTGCCAGGGGTCGCATTTTCATTGCCCAATTCTTTGCTCAACTCTTTCGAGACTGCGAAGTTAATCGGACCACCACCGGCCTCATAAATCGAATACATTATTTTTTTCATAGTCAAATAATCGATAGATTTATCTGCCTGAATCGTAACCTTTTTCCAGGCATTTTTTTCTTCAACTTCTGATTCGGCAAGTCCCACCGTTTTCCCCACAACTTTTGCTAATTTATTTTTTAGCTTAGCATCTTGCTCATCTTTGGCTTTTTGCAAAAGAATTTTTGCTTGATCTCGTAAATTAGGAATAACCCATTCTTTTGAATTTTTAACTTCGTCAAAAGTGGCTACGCGAGTTTTATCAATTAGCACTTCTATTGGCGACACCGTAATAACCAAAGACGGTTTTAGGTCAAGAACACGACTGGCCTTCGGTAACTTCACCTCTTTTGGTATGTAAAGAATCTCACCGGTTGTATTATAGTTTTGCAAAAGAAAAATAGCGAGCACCGTGAACATATCAACCATTGCGGTAAGTGATAGTATCACCGTAACCGAACGTTTGTTGCCTCTGCGTTTTAATATATTATGATTTCTATGGCGCTGCCCGGGTTTATAAATAGCCACTAGCTTGGCCCCCCTGTTAATAACTCAGGAGCGAAACCGGATTTTAACCCCGCATCCATAACCTGAATTACATATTCATAAATAATATCATCAGAAATCGCGATTTTTATTCCGTTCTTTTCTGGATACCTTTTTTTTATTTTTGTTAACTCGTCCACAAGTGCAGCAGCATTATATTGATTATCAATTTTAGGGATTGGTTTTGTTACAGTGCCAATTATTAAAATATAACCACTTTGAACAACGTCTAATCTTAAAATCAAATCTTCAAGCGGAGGAGGTGTGTATTTGTCCGCACCTGGATCCTGAGGGGAAGCAAAAGATGCGCCCAACTGAATCATTGATACCTGAGTCCATACGGCTGAGATCAGCAGAAAGGTAATTAAGACTGACATCAAATCAATAAAAGGAACGAGATTCAGATCTACATCTACACTGCGCCCTTTTCCTGATGTCTGTATTTGTGACATAACAACTCTCTCCCAGTTTTACTCAGTTAATCTTTTAATTTATCCCGATTAGCAGCCACCAAGTTCATTAGCGACATACTTGTTTCAAGTAACTCATTTTCAGATTTTTGAATCATATGCTGAAATAGTCCGTAAAATAAAATTGAAACAATGGCTACAGTTAATCCAAAACCCGTACAATTAAGTGCATGAGAAATACCTTCAGATAGCAACTGAGCTTTTGTTGCAGGATCTGCAGATGATACCGCTCTGAATGAACCAATCATACCGATAATGGTTCCAAGCAACCCGGCAAGAACAGCAATATTACCGAGAACTGCCAGAAAAGAAGTGAATCCTTCTAATTTCGGCATTTCGCGAAGCACCGCTGCATCCATCGCCACCTGAACCTCTTCATCCGGCCTTTTATTCATCACCTGAACCAGTCCCGACTTAACGGTATTTGTCATTGGTGTCGATTTGGAATCACAAAAAGATATGGCCTGGCGAATATCTCCATTTAAAAGCATATTAAAAACCTGATCAGAAAAATCTTTCTTATCAACTCTTAATTTTCGGAGTGCGGTAAATCTTTCTATTACCAGTATTAATGCCAGTATAGCAATTACCAGTATCACGTACATTACAAATCCACCTTCGGCAAATGCCCTGACTACCGGATTCATATTTTCCATTGGGTTCACGCTGTCCTCCTAAAGTTTTGGTCCATCAAATATAAAAGGAAATGAAATTTCGGCAACTGTACCAGGGGGCGCCTCCGGAAATTTCAAACCTAACATTCTTAATCTTACACACTCTTCAACCTGTTGATTATTAATCGTCGATGCTGCTTTTACAACTTGGGAATTATTTGCAACACCCCGATCATCAATATCCCACTTAATCACAACTTTACCTGCCAGATTAGTATTCCTTCGATATTCCCTCTCGTAACAGGCTTTAAATTGTGGAAGCGCAAACTTCACTGCTCTTCTAACTGCTTCTTTATCTATTGATCCTACGAAAGTCTCACCACTTCCGCCAGCAGAAATATTAACACCACCTTTTTCACCTAGACCTTCTCCACTTCCGTACTGACTAATGCCTCCACCGCGTCCTTTAGTTTTTAAAGATCCAATGCCTTGAGTGGCCGTACCAGCTCCGCCAGCTCCAGTGTCTTTAATTTTTGAACCCAGATCTTCGCCCTGTCGATTACTATTGAACCCAGAAGCGCCAGCCTTTTCACTATCGCCAATCAATTGACTTGCGCCGCTATAGGCTTGATCCAATTTGCTGCGCGATCCACTATCACCAAAAGCACTTAATAGACCTGTATTCTTCATATCCAGTTCTTTACTCTTGGCATTAGCTCCAGCGGTCGCAGAAGTTTTAATTGCACCGCCTTGCTTCGCAGCTGTAAACATTTTGGTCTTTAGTTTTGGATCCTTAGGTACAACTTGGGCAGCGGGAGCTGCGGCCTTGACCACTTCAACTTTTTGTACGGGCTTAGCTGGCTCTGGCGTAGGCTTTACTACTTTTGTTTCCTCGGCAACTATCACTTCCTTTGGAACCTCTTGAACAGGCGCCACCTCAACCACAGGCGGTGGTACGAATACAATTTTAGCCAAACGTGCAATTTCCGGCTCTGTTTTATCAGGCACAGCCTTGGGTTTAGATAGCGTAACCAGTAAGCTGGTTAAAATTGCAATGATCAGTGCGGCTAATATTCCCGTTAATTCTGACGATCCTAAAATCACTGGCGAATCAAAAACAACTGCTGGAGCTTTAGGAGCATACCTCACAACTAACTGCATTCCATTATCCAGCCGAATGAAGCAAACTTCAGCTTGTTGTAATTTGTAATTATACTCTTCGATAATTTTAACTTCGCCGTCTCTGACGACTTCAATCTTCATCTCGGGAGTTATACTTATAAAAGCACCGGAATCTAAACTAAGTAACTTCCATTTTTTTAGTACTGACCCTGCCGGCACAATTATATCACCGTTAATACCGATAGTTTTTTGACCTGAAGGTAAAAAATGATACGTGTTCAGTATCCGTTCATTCCAGCAAACCATAACTTCTATATAATAACCGCTACCAGCCTTTAAATAATCTTTTAAATCTCCGACCTCACTTTTAATAGCGGGCTTCGAAAGTGGAATAACCGACGCTGGCTGTGCAGAGATGGTAGGCCTGTCTGTTGGTTTTAATACACCAATCGCACCAGTAAATAATACTATACTATAGGGCCCAACCTGAAATGATTCACCATTTCCTAGCTGTTCATCCATAACAGAATGACCGTTTTTGAAGGTGCCCTTTTCTGAGCCCATATCACATAAAAAAAACTGCTGACCACGTTTTTCAACTAGACAATGAATAATAGAAACTTCTGATCCCAAATCTATTTGAACTTCGGGGCTATTTCCTATAACTACTCGATCATCGTGAGCAAATTGCTTAACAGCAAAAATCTGATCTTTTTTATATATACGAAACACCAGCGGTGACTTCAATTACCACCCCTAAGCCTTTTAATATCTTCTGTGGAACGACGCATTTCTGGAAAAAAATTTTCACGCAACCGAATTAAGCGTTTATAATTAAAATTCTTTTTTTGAAATAAATAAAAAAGATCCGGCTTGTCAACACTTCCCTCTATCAGCTCGTCTTCAAAACTGATCACTTGTTTTTTTACGGACTTAGCTTGAGAGGTCGCCTTATCCGCAACATTTGTGCTGGTTTGAGCGTAGATAGGTAACCCAGTCAAAACAAACACTATAATTAGAATAAAGGCATAACTTAAATGTCGAAGTTGTCTTACTAAAAAACCTGCCATCAAATACCCCATCATACTATTTTAAACCAGCTTTCGCTTTATTTTCCAAATTTTTTATTAGCTCACGAGACTCATTGTCGATTCCGACAAACTTTAATCGATTAATTATATCCAGTCCATCATTATACTTAGCTTGTTTTTCAATCAACAGAATCGAGAAATTAAGCAACGCCGATTTATGATCCGGAACTTTTTTAAGGATGCTTTCATAGATATCGGATGCGTCATCAAGCTTACCTGTGGCCTGCAAAGCAATCGCATAGTTGTTGAGACTATCCACGCCAATCAGCTTAATATCTGCAAATTTTTCGAGAGCAATAACAGCATACTGATACGATTTGTTTTTAACATAAATTGCGGCAATATTGGCTGCTGCAGAATGGTTTTTAGAATCCAGTTCAAGCGCCTTATGAAACATATTGATAGCTTCTTTTTTTTCGTTTTTTGCGAGCTCAATCAGGCCCAAATTATTGTAAACGGCCGAGGACTTAGGATGCGATGTAAGCGCTTTGTTCAGCAGCAGTTCAGCCGCTGCCAATTGTTGTTTGTTGTAGTAGTACATTGCTAATGCATTCAAAGCCTTTAAATCTTTAGAATTCATTTGCAACAGATCATTACTAATAGTTTTAATACTTTCATTATTACCAGAAGTAATCGCTTTTTCTAAATCCCTATATGAAATATCGACTGTAGGCGCAATAACTACCGGCGCACTCGGCACTGAAGGCGAAGGCGATTTGCTGGTTTCTTGCTTTACAGGAGCAACTGAAGCGGTATTTGTTTCAATATCAAGTAACTCAGAGTTTTCAGTCACTAAGCTCGTGCTACAGGAAAGCATAGTCAAGCCTAAAAAAATAAGCCCAAATAATTTAATCATTATCCATCGCCCAATCAATCGATTTGATTTCACTTGATTGTTCTCCCATATAATAAAACTGTTGCGGATATTTTTTATTCATTTTGTTAAACGAATTATTATACGCTTCGCTATACATGCGCAACTCGGCCCCTTTTTCAATTGCAGACTTATAACCTTCGTCAGATTTTTTAACTAAGGGCTCTGTTATTTTTTCAATTTCAGATAAGTAAAGTTTCTTTTGATCGGGATTCAAGCCGGCAGGAACGGGCACAGAGGCGAATGACTGAGCTAAATGCTCATTAGACTGACCCAGTGTATAGAGCGCAGCAATAATTTCTTCAGAAGAATTCAGTTTAATAATATTTCCTAGCTGTTTGTTAAGTTGATTCATAATTTCTAACTTTTGACCAACAGCAGCCTTTTGTTTACTTGCATTAGAAGGTATTTTAATAGACTTAAGACGATTAAATGTTTCCTTGGCTTGAATTAGATTAATTTTAGCTAAAAAAGTTGCTGCATTTTCTTTTTTTCGACCAGTCAACTCTAAAAGTAGCTTATTAATTTTGGTCTCAACTGAGGCGACGTACACTGGGGCACCAAGCTTAACAGAGAGATCATAAATCCAATAATGCGCTTCAATTTTTTTATCACTCGTTGCATCGCACATACCAAGATAGGTTTTATAGCTAGTTGTTGCATCCTTTAATCTATTAGACTCGCGTTGCATTCTGGCAATTTTGAATAGTACAGCAGCACGATCGTCTTTATTTTTGCTGGTTTTCATATACTTATCATATTTTTTAATGGCTTCGCTGCGATTACCGATAATTTCAAGCATAACCCCAGAGTTATAAAGATAACTGTCGTTTAGTGGGTCCGTGGGATTTTCGTTTGCTAACTCTGAATAGAGTTTGGCTGTTTCCTCAAACAAACCCGACTCTTGGGATAATTTCGCCAACAATCTTTTTGCTTTTGGCTTCAAACTTTTATCATTCAAATTTGTACCTGCTGATTTGTGTGAAATAACCTTTTTATAATTCACTACAGCCTCTTTATTTTTTCCGGATCGTTCAAAATTAATAGCCGCATTGTACAGCGCGGCCATATTCAAATCGGATTTTTCATGCTTTAGGGCAAATGTCTGAAATTGTTTGGCTGATTCCAAATACTTCTTTTCCAACTCAAGATTTTGCCCAAGTTTAAAACTGGCTTTCTCGAGTACGACCTTGATTTCAGCTCCCATTTTTGAATCAGAGATAGATTGATTCGCCAAAAGCTCTGAACCGATTTTTTCTAAACCCACATAATCTTTTTTAAGAGTGTATATATCTAAAAGTAAATTGGCGGAATACTCAGAAAACTTGGTTTTTGGATGCAGTTCAACAACTTCTTTAAAACGCTTTTCTGCCGCATCAAAATTATTTGTTAAATAATTAAGACGACCCATACGAAATCTGATCTCCGGGGCTCTACTCGCAGCAGGAAATTTTTTTAAATACCAATCTGCAGAACTTATAAACTGGCTTGTTTTCGAATCGAGAGTAATAGGTTCAAGTGAATTACCTGTCTGTTTTTGCAACTCATCGTCTGTTGGCAGAATTTGTTCAAGGGCCAGCAAAACATTCTGTGCAGATTTTTCTAGATATTGATTATTAGGGAAACCGTTAATTACAGCCGTGTACTCAGCCGCAGCCTCATTAAACCGACCAAGATCAAATAGTAACTCGCCGTAGAAAAAATGCATGTTACCCGCGTGGACTGATTTAGCAAACTCAAGGAAATAGAGTCTATAGCCTTCATCGGCAGCTTGTCTTGAATAAGGTGCGCGAGAGTTTTGTGCGGTTTGATGCTGTTGCATAATATAACTTCGCAATGTCTGCTCTTGCTGAAGTGCACATCTTTCAATGTACTGTGTATCGCTTTGGTTGGCTTGTCCCCATGAGGATTTTGAATTATAATTTTTTATCCAACTATAAAGCTCTGATTTAAACTCCAAAGGGTTTTTAGTGAAAAAATTATTTTCCACAATCTTAAATTGATACTCAAACGCTTTTTTGCCTAGCGGATCACTTGCTATGAGGTATTTAAATACTTCCCTCGAGCCCTCTCGATCCCCCTTGTTCGATAGATAATAACCTAATTTTTCAATGTATTTGTTGGCCTCCTGAACTGGTTCTCTGTTATTTAAACTTCTGAAATAACTAATGGATCGTTTTACATCATTGATATCGGCAAGAAAAACAACCATATCATTCATCGACTCATTTTCTAAACGAGCATTATTAATTTTTTTACCAGAAGCCAGGCTAGTTTGCTTGGCATTACGTGCCGATTTAATAATAAAATTCAGATATTTTATTCCTTGTTCGGTTTTGCCAAGCCTAAAAAGACACCAAGCTGCTTTATATAAGGCCATGCTGTGCAGACTATGTTTGTTGTCTTTAATTAAAAATGAATACTCTTTATAGGCGTCAACCCATTTTTCATTTTCAAAATGCGCTTCGCCAATTGCAAAGTGCGCTTCGCCAGTATATTCACTTTTTGGAAATCTGGCATTCAGTTCATCATAGTACTTCTTACCGACCTGTATATTCCCAAGTTCATAGTTATTATACCCCAAAAAAAACAGCGCTTGGCTTACTTTTGGATCATTTGGAAAATCTCTCAAAAACCAGTCATACAGCTGAATAGCTTTTTTATTATAACTTTTTGCCACTTCCAAATTCAAAATTGGTTTAGTTTTGATAGTGTTTGCTAAAAAGGCTTTCAAGTTGCGATCGTATTCATCTTGTTCTCGATTATCAATAATACTTGCCTTTTCTACATAAAGCTCAGCCAACCTTAGCCAAAGCTCGCCACGTTTACTGCTGGCCTTGAATTTATTTGTTAATTTAAATAATTCATCTATCTGCAAATTTAACGTCTTTTCATACGCGGCGTGGTCTGCATTCTCATATTTGAAAATTTGAGATGATCTTGGCGGCTTTACCGAACTTAAATTCACATTTACTTTTTCTTTAAATAACGGTTGTGCTGAAGGCACATTCTCTGTTTTCTTTTGGGTCTGTTCAGCTTTTGAACCGCGGCTTTCTTCCTGAGCTTTTTTCATTAAGTCACCTAAGGTGATCTTTTTTTTAGTACCAGCCGCTTGCCCATACACAATTCCTGGCAGTAAAAGGGCTAAAAATAGATATTTATTGTATTTATTCACAGCTCTGCTTTCCCAAATAGTGATAATTGCCAACTTCATCTAACCAGTACTCACCCGAAAACGGATAGTACTCATAGCCATTTTCAATATAAAAAGATCGATCTTGATTTTTTTGCGGGCCGATACCAGCAAGATTTTTTCCGGCAATTTTATTCTTAATTGCTTCTTTTCTTCCATTTATCATTTCATATCTAATAAAACTAGATTGCTCATTCAGATCAGTAATTTCAGCTTTTATAGTCAAGAGATGATTTTTAACCAGCTCTCCCAATACAGTTCTGACACTTTTAATTCTATTATTCACAATGCGGTCGGCATAGGCACCCACTGACGAGCCGCTCAACTCAGAATTAGAACTGATAGCTTTTTTCTCTTCATATATTTTTTTTAAATAGGCATAAGTTCTGCGGACATCGCCTTCTTCAGCAATATGTTTGAGTATATTATACGGTAATGCCAACTGCTTTTTAGCATCGGATTTCTTTTTCAACTGATACGTTTTATTTATTTCCTGAAAGTAGCTTTCAGGATTTGTCTCCTGCAAAAAAGTATTTACTTTTTTAAGAGCCAGGCTGTATTGCTTCTCATATAAAGCCAGAACTTTTTCCATTTCGTCATATTGGCAAATATAAAGATACACGATGGCTCTTAATAACAGTGTTTCAGGTAAATAAAAGTCCTCATAATAAGAAGAGTGTAGCGACTGAAAGTTGCTCAAGGTGGATCTAAAGCGAGCCGCACGCAACATGGCCCAGGTTTTTTCAAACAAAGCTTCATGCCATAAAATATTATCACGAGGAATTTTTGCATAGGCCTCAATAGACCTGTTCCAATCCTTTTTTTGATACAATGTACGGGCAATAGCCAGTTGCGCTGATACCTTATTTGTATCTGTTATGCGCGCTCCTTTTCGGCTTTCTAACAATCGATTAAAACTCTGCAGTGCAAGGTCCGGCTGTCCTGACTCCGCCTGAGCTAAACCCATATTATATAAGGCGCTATAATAATAGCGGCTTTTTTCTGTGATTTTGCGATACAGATCAACAGCTTCATTATTAAGTCCTGCCTTGTATTTAAATTCAGCCAACCTGAAATATAATATCTCACGACTGGCAGCGGGAATTTGATTGATATCAACTCTTTGAACGGCAAAGTTCAAGAGTGTTTCATCACCCAGGCGATCGGTAACAATTAAAAGTTTTTCAATTGAAGATTTGGTGAATGATGGATCTCCCGATCTTATGACTTCAACAAACTGAAACGCAGCACTCTGATTAAGACCAAATTCCATTAACAATAGGCCAAACAAATATTTAACGCGGGCCTTTTCGGCAGGAATTTCAACTATTTTGGATATCGCCAGTAACTTTTGAGCTGCTGCTATATTTTTACCTGATTTTACCATGCTGACCGCATTATTAATTTCGGGCTTAAAAGATTTTCCTTCTGCTGCCACTATGACTCCTGCAGAAAAAAATATAATTAAAATATTCAAAAATGAAATATTTCTCATCGGTAACTTGCCTCCGGGAAGAAAAAGCTAAGCCCAGCTGTGAAGATTAAATCATTGTAGTTACTTTTCGCTGGCGCACTTGTTGCGCCGGCGTCCACCACTGGCGTTGCTTGATATAAGTTCCAGCTGTAATCCCAGCGGAAAGCCATTGATTTAGAAAGAGCAAAAATCTGCCCAGTTCCAATGTGAAATGTGGGCACGGTTTTCTCTTGTGAATTGGTGCCAGACAGACCGCCGCCAAATGAAAAATACATGTCAAAGGGTATAATTTTACTATCAAGATTAGAAACCTTACCGTAAATTGGAGACCAAACCAGGTCCAGCAACATATTATATTTAGTGATAACAAACTTATCAGGCTGAAGACTATTGTTGGCGCGGATTTCTTTAGCCGCTTCGGTTTCGGAGCTAGAGAGGAACATTCCTGAGGCTTCTATTCCAAAGGATTCTGTAAAATGATAGGCCAAATTAACTTTAGCACCTATATTAAGGAACCAGGGTGAGTTTGTGGTCATACCGCCAGCAGCATAAAGTTGAAACCTCTCTGTTTTCGGCAAGAACTTTTTTTGTATTACCGAAATATCGCTAAATGGTGCCAGTTTATTCAAGTCAGTTAAACTTTTTATTCTGCTGTCTTGTACATCAGCATTATTTTTTATTCGTAATTGTATTTGCTGTTCTTGTTCAGATGTCGGCCCTAAGGATTTAACACTAGGTCGTATCTCCTGTTGAACCTGCTTACTTCTATACAAATTTTCAATATTTATAATTTCTTGATCATCTATATTCTCCGGTAGAGGCGGCTCCTGAGCCTGTGCTTGAGTCGGCACTTGGGTCTGAGCGATAGCTACCGGTCCAACCAGCCCCGCATTAATAACTAATAAAGCAAACAAGATTCTCATGCGCAGAGCTCCTCCTAAAATATGTAGTTAACGCCAAATTCTAAATTGGTCGTGTAGGTTAATCTTTCTGCGAATGAATCATAAGTTGGAACAGGATCGACAGCCCTTAATGCCCCCGTCTTAAATGGAATTGGGGCATTGCCAATAAATAATCTTAAATCAACCTTAAAGGCGATATTACTGGTAAAATAAAATCTTTCACCAACACCGATGGCCACGGTTGGGTAGGTCTTGTGAACATATTTAATTAGCCCCGCCGCTGCCGATGCGTAAATGGATGTATTAATCACGCCATCTTTTGTAACACTTAATTTGCCATAAAATAATTTATAGTTATAATCGCCAATTATACTGTACTGCGGAAAAGGTGCTCTGGTAAAATCTAAACCGAAGTCGCTCTTAAGACCTTCAGCATCTTTAGATAAACCATTACTGTTCACAGCCCATAGCACACCCAAAGAGTGGGTTTCATTAAAATGATAACCTAGTGAAACACCGAATTTAGAGGTGCTGGCGATAGGTTCACTAATCGCTAGGCCGCTGAATAAACCTACATCGAATGTTTGAGTATCCTGAACATTACGACTTTTCACGCTAACTGGATTATCAAAAACCGGATACACTGACTCTTGTGCCAGTTCGTCCTTTGGAACGGCCACTATATCGCTAGTCTGCTCAGCCGATGAATCAAGACCACAAAAAACAACAACCCAAAACAATGCTGTTAGTAATATATTGACGATCACATGGGCCTCATATCTTTAGAGTAAAATCCATATTGTAAAATAAAATTGCATACCTCGCGGACCGCACCGTTTCCACCCGGTCTTTTAGTAACATAATGTGCAACCTCAATAACTTGATCAACCGCTTCGGGAACGGTAGCACCGAAAGCCACTGCTTTAATCAGCGGTATATCAAAAAGATCATCACCAATATAAGCCGTTTCATCTGCTCGCAGACCTGACTCTTTTAAAAGTTTTTCAAAAAATGGCACTTTGTTAACGGCTCCTTCATAAAAATAATGAAAGCCCAACATCTTCGCCCGTGCACGCACATCGGAAGCCTCTGCCCCAGTAATAATCGCTAATTTGTATCCTGCCTCAATCAAGGCTTTAATACCAACGCCATCGCGAACAGAGTAAATTCGTTTCCAT
>ERZ1292633.4018-Hain-H41-02um-R1-4018-length-13889-cov-6_pt1 | contig 13889 bp, 4 predicted proteins | sample MGYA00564406_ERZ1292633 | MGnify/ENA primary metagenome ERZ1292633 (study PRJEB36523, sample SAMEA6512639) | groundwater metagenome | collected 2019-01-08 | study: AquaDiva: Metagenomics assemblies of 32 groundwater samples
TTGAAGCTTCTTTTCATTTTTGGCCGTTGTTATTTGGTTGGAAAGGGGAACACTCAAAAAAAGTTCGTTTGGCCGCTTTGGGAAAGAAGTGACCCCCACAGTCCGTCGAAGCCGAGCACGTTATTCGATGTCCTCCCCTGTAATAGCTGGCGACTGGATGCAGCAGGCGTCCCACGACGCCGCCGCCGCCAAGGTCATCCGCCGTTCGCCTCAGCACGAGGCTGCGACTGTTGCTTCTGTTGTCGACAACACGGCGAATGAGCAGCCGCCGCCCCCTCGCTACGACGACGTCGAAGGCTGCGCCCCGATCGTGTTTTCGATGCATCGCCATGTGGCAAGGAAGCTCCGCCGGATTGCCGAAGTGGACACGCTCGCCTTGCTCCGTGCCCCGACGGAGGCAGCGTGTGCCGGCGGCGGCGCCTACGCGACCGCGGCATCCTCACATGTTGCCGTGGTCTCGTGGCGCAATGTGTTTCGGGCCAAGCTGGCTTGCGCATGCGTGGACGGCGATGTGCCGTTGATTTTGCTGGTGCTGGATGCGCTAAAATCTCTCTCGCGGGCGCGAGGTGGGTCGACGTCGGTGCCATCGTCCTCGGCGGGCTCCAGTCCGTCACCCGTCCTGTCGCTCATTAGCACGCCTATTGCGAGTTCCAGCCTTCAAGCGGACCTCACCGCGTCGTGGGTCGCGACCATCCTGGAGCAAGAGAGCGTCCTCGGGAGTCGTGGATCGCGGACACTGGCAGGCCGGCCGGCCGCGAATAATGGCAGGGTCAATCATCGCCGAGGGGCCGCCGACGAGCGCCGGGTTGAAACAGGTGCGGGACAGTCCCATGGACACTCGAAGCGCCCCGACGGCGCCGCGTCAACCGCCCATCGGGATGACGCTGGTAGTGGTTCCGGTGGTGACGACGATGAAGGTGGAGGCGACAGCGAGGAGGCCGCCATTCAGCGAGACGTCCTGCGTCCGTTTAGCTTGATGCATTATGGAGCGGCGTCCCACGACGCCCGAGCCATCGAGCTGCTCTTCCGAGAGGCGCCCTACGTCGCGATGATCGACGCTGAGACATTGGACGTCAACGCCATCGGGCCGAAGGGAGCCACGCCGCTGCACTTCGCGGCGCATTGCGTATGCGGGGGTGGGGCTCGAGGAGGTGTTGCGACAACGACAGGCACATCGCAGGGAGGCACCGCTCACCGCGCAAGTGCGTCAGATCGCGAGGGAAACGGCGTGGCTTCATCCCTCCCTTTGGTCGCGTCCGACGACGTGGTCTTCACGCTGCTGTTGCTTGGCGCCAACCCGAGGACGCCGCGGCGCCCGCATGCGATCACCCCGTACCACGACGCTGTGATGCGGAGCTGTGACGTTCTCAACGTGGCATCACAACGTGCCGCTCACGACGTTTTCAACACCGACCGCAATCACAGTGTTCTGGCCGCCGCTGGAAGGCTGCGTGAGTCGTTGCTGCGGATATGCGCGCTGCTGGTGGTCAACGGCGCGGACGCGGCTGTGTCATATCGCGGCGGCTTCAAGGCCGAAGTGGTCGAATTTTCCCGCGACGCCGTCTCCATGGCGAGGAGGAGCGGCCGACCGACTCCTCCAGCCTTATGTAATGTGCCCGTCGTGGATGGCTCTGGATTAGAACACTCGCCGGGCGAAAGGAACAAGAGTGAGGAGCATCGCGCTCGCGCTATCAACCAGGTCGCGTCGGCGGCGCTCAAACGACTGCTGCTCGGAAGGCAGCGGTCCACCGCGCCTTCACAGCGGTGCCGCGGTCATATTCGGGGCACGTCACACGCTGAGGAAATCGACAACGATAATGATGACGACGATGTTGACGGCGACCAGCCAGTGATGGCGGTTGGGATGGCCGCTGGCAGCGGGGGGCGTGCGGCGGCGACACCTACGCACAAGAAGAATAGCGCCTTGTCAATGTTGCGGCCGGCCATGGTCACGATCGAAGCGGTGTCTCCGTCCTTTCCGCCGTCGACGCCGCACTTCAAGCTACCCTCGACGCCGCAACGGCATCCCGGCTATGCGTCAAGTCAGCAACCTGCCTGGATCCACCCGCGACAAACGAGCACGTTTCAATCATCCGCCCAGGGCATGATGCTCGCGCATCGCCGCCCATCCCTGGATCAACGGAACGCGTCAACACCATCCTTATCACCCATGCTGAGTTTGGGTGATCGCTTGCCTTCAACGACACCCGCGCCGCTCACCACCACCGTCAAACAAGGCACCGCACTCGTGACGCCGCTCCCGTTGGCCAATGCCGTGGGTAGAGCGAAGGACGTTGTTGCTGCCGTGCTGCAGCGCCGCCGGCAAAAAGTGTCCGTTGGGGCGACGGTCACCGCCACGAGGACGCTTCCTGCGCACCTCGTCGTTTCGACTCTCGAGGCGTGGAGGCACTCCGCCGCCGCCGGGGTGGTTGAGTCCGCCGTCCTCGGTGGCCGAGGAGAAGGTGGAGGTGGTGCAAAACGCAATCTTTTGGCACCACCCGCTGCCCTCCCTGAAGTGTTCTTTCGCTATTTTCTCGAAGATCGTCTTGCGGACGACAAGCAAGAGGTGCAGAAGGGGGACGACGCCCGCCGCACTGGACGACGTAATCATCGCAACCGCCACCTCAACACGTCGGGCGCGCATGTTGGCCCGTCGTCCCCACGGACGAAAGGGAAGCCTTTGTCGCCGGAAAGCCCTTCGGCACCACTCGAGCCGTCAGGTGGACTTACTTCGCCACCTCCCCTGTCATGTGCCGCCCCTGGTTTCAGTGACGACGATGCCTTCTGGCAGCGAATGGCCACACCTCGACGGCAACGATCGAGCCGCCGGAAGTTGATGTGCGAATCAACAAAAACGGCCGCGACATCGCCGCGGCGAGCGCAAAATAGAGACAGCCGATCGTCGCCGCACAGACTGCATTCGAGTACCGGAAACAGTAAGAGGGATAATTATCACCACCGCAGTAGCAGCGACGAGGAGACCGGACCGGCGTGCTCGCGTCATGCTTCGTCGCCCCCGCCGCCGCCTCCGTCAGGCGACGCTTTCTACAGTCCCTTGTCGCCACATCGAATGCCCCTCGTTGACGCAGGAGGAAGCTCCGTCGTGGGAGGTGCACCCACCACGCTACTTGCAGCGGCGTCTGTTTTCGTTCCCGGCCACGCGGCGAAGTGGCAGCGAAGACAGCACTTTCAGCGCGACAAGGGATCCACTAACGGTGGCCAGATGGTCCGCCCTGAACCTAACAGTAGCGACGCCGCGAGTTGGAACACGGGAGCCAGCAGCAAGCCGTCGGCGTCGGCTGCTGTTGAGACGACGGTCGGCCAAAAACAACGTTCCCTCCGCGCTTCCACGATCGGGCGTGTTGTGGAAATGGCCTCTCATGCCTCCACGTCTCAGCTACAGCAGGTGACCAAGTCAGGCACCACCATCGCTTCTTTCTTTGAGAAGCAGTTACCCACAAGGGGTGGGGCAGCTGGCGCTTCGCGCCCAGCGTCCGTCCCGTTGCCGCTTGACCCCCCTGGTGTGGGAATGCTGCGAAGTCAGTTGTTGGAGGGCCGCCGAAGCAACAACGCGGCCTCGTTGCCGGGAAAGAACGCGTCTGACGCTGTACAGGGAGCGGAAATATGGCCGACCCTTCCTGATGTTCATACCAGTAGTTCCTTGCGCGGTCAAATCGAAGCCGTCTATTATCTGGTCGCGAACCTTGTGGTGCCCTCTTCGTCCCAGCTACAGCGCCTGAAGGCGGCGCCAAGCCCCGTCGGTCCTGACGGTGGCGGGGCGTCCCCGTCATCGCCAATGTCGGATGAGCTGCTTGGGCTTAACAACCTTTCGTTCTTCTCGGGCGTGGGTGAGCCTCCGACGACGACGTCGATGGATCGGCACGGCACACGCAACGTGAACGCTGGAAAAAAGATGGTCGCATCGTTTCCCCTGGTGCCTGGGGCCGCGTCGGTGTGGGCCCGCCTGCAGTGCGTCGTGCTGCTGCGCGTTGGCATGGGTTCGGGCGACCTCTGCGACGGAGAGGCCACTCACCACCCCAAGGGTTCGTTGCCCCATCCTCACGCGACTGCCGAGAGGGACGATGACAGCGACGGCGGGGGAGGGGACGGGAGTTCGTCACGTGCCTTAAAACCCGTCGCGCTTCCCCTCAAACTGACCACGGACAAGATTGAGCGCATGCGCCGTGATGCCAGCGGAACGGCGACCCGAGCAAGAGGTGGCGACCTTGTGCTCGCGAGCCTGCATGATGTGTTATTCGACTCCCCAAAGTGTTAAAATTTCGCCGACCGCTTCTTCTTGTCGTCTTCCCCCATTTTCAGTCTGTCACTCGTTCACAGCTGCTACCCGTTTTCGTTTCTGTTCGTCGAAATCGGTCAGTTACATCAATGTAGTGTGACGAGAGGTGGCTCTCAACAACGGCACCTCTCCATTCCAAACCTGTGGGGTTCACAAGGCTCGCAAGACGATACCCTCACGCGTACATTTACCACAACTGTTGGAAACGCTTTCTCCGTTTTGAAATTGAAAACACACCAATTGGAACCGAAGGGCGCCACTTGCCGAGAGATGGCGTCGTCGGGGTCAACGTACGACGCGCCGCATCATCGGTCTTCCGCGACGTCAGTGAGGTCGGGCGTTACCGCGGGTCGTGTCGCTCTCGTCCTGGTCGGCTTTTTGCTTGGCATCACGGTGTCACTGCTATTTCTATCACCCGTTCGTCGGCCGCCGACTCGCCCGCCGCTGCCTTCCGTGGTCACTCGGCGAAAAAACACTCCACCGGTGCTGCCACTGACTCACGAGGAGGGTGACCTTCCGACGGCTGCTCGCTCCGAGGAGGGGGAATCATCATCGCCACCCCCGAAACGTGGCATCAGCGGTGTTGGCCGCCGTGCCACCGTAGTAGGCCGCACGGATGACGATGTCCAGGATAAAGGAGCGCCTGGAGCGGATGACGACGTGGACCGTAGGGTGCGCAATGGCGGGACGACGGTTTCCGACGGCACAGCTGCCGGTGACGGTGGTGGGGACGACGGGGTGCCCCCAACCACAGCCGCGTCACCCACCGAATCTGCTGGAGTAGCGGACACCTCCATGAAAGCACTTTACGCGGACACCGCCGAGGCCATTGTGGCGCTCGCCAAGTCCCGGGCAATTGCCGACACGATCATGCTGATCCCAGTGAACGATGGGTACCTTGATTTTGGCCTCAACTTACTCTGCAGCCTCGGGAATCTCACGTCCGCTCGAAGCGGCGGCGCCTCGGTCAGTCATGAAAAGAACCTCGTCGCGACGCCGCCTCCTTCCCCTCCGCCGTCCGCAATGCTGGCGGCGATGCTGCACATCGATAGCCGCCTCCGCCGCGTGGGGCGTGGGTATCTGTTCGTCGCCATGGATCCCATCGTGGCGATGAAGCTGAAGTCGCTAGGGCTGCCAACGGTCGCTGACCCGGACGTGCCCTTTGTGAGTTCTGCGAGCGCCGCTTGGGCGGATCCAAAATTTCACAAACTGGTGTGCACGAAGCTTTACGCCGTGCGTAGAATGCTGCGTGCGGGGCTCACGGTGGTTTTATCCGATGCCGACATCGTTTATCGAAAGGACTTTTGGCCGTACGTGCGTGTCGTGGATGGATCGTCGTCGCCGTCGTCTGTTCCTTCTGAGTTGGCTGATCAGCTCAACTTCATGTCGTCGTCTCGTGCCACGAATCATCAGAGGGACGCCGCTGTCGAAACGGGGGTGGGCGACGCGCGGCTCGATGTCATGTGGTCCATCGGTTCATGCCACCGTGACTTGCCAGACAACTTTCAACTAGGCAGCGGCGATGGTTTGGCCAAGATCAACACCGGATTCTACGCGATGCGGGCGTCTTCGGCGACCGTCTCGTTGGTGACGAAAGCCGTGGAGCATTGCTCGCGGGCAGAGTTAACCGGCGATCAGCCCGCGATCAATGCCGTGTTGGAAGAAGAGCGGAGAAATCGACCACAGCGCGCATCATCTCATGAGGAGGGTGGCTCGCAGGCCACCGCCGCCTCGGCGTCGAGGACTGGCGGGTACGGCTTTTTCGATGGTTGTCTTTTCGCGAACGGTTGCATTTACTTCAAGCACCTGTGCAAGGGACTCATCATGCCGGATCCCAAGCTGCCAAGGCGCGTTCGCGATGGGATTCGCCAGCGGCTGGGACCGGCGTACTTCTCAGGCAAAGCGATCGCGAAGGCGAAAGAAGGGGATGCCCATCAGCACGGAAGCGTCGAAGCCGGCGACGGTGAGGCGGCGCAAGGGCGCAGAGAAGCAGCCCATGGAGGAAATACCCCTCGTCATGGTGAGGAAAGAGTGACTGAGGGTGACCCGTTGCCGCGGCGGTCTCCCTTCCTCCCTGCCGGAGTGATTGCGCGTGATGATCCTGTCATGGTGCACGCCAATTTTCTCGTGGGAAAGAAGGACAAGATCAAGCACCTGACCAAGTACGGGCTCTGGGACGATGCTTGCATCGCGAGGTGGCGAGAGCCTCTCCTGAAATGAACTCCCACGCCGGCGGCGAGAATGTTTTGTCGATCAGAAGCATCGCATGTACCTTTCTCAAAGAAAACAACACAAGAGGTCACGGTGGTGTTCGTGTTTTTTTCGCGTTCGTGTGCCCATACGAAGCTCACCGAAATTTCACAGGATTCTCTCCTTCTTCCTCTTTTCCCCCCTCCTTCTGACCCTGGAGGAGACTTCTCGAAAGAGAGCTGTCGCGCCCTTTATCATCGTCGGCAATGGGCTCTGCACACCTGCAGAGACAGGCGTCCGTTGTGACCGCTAAGACCTGCTGGCTGCTGGCTACTACCGTCGCCGTCATGGCACTATTCTCGACTCATGGATCATTCGGCGCCATGGCGACCGGCCTAGTGTCGAGGGGGGTGGATGGCGACTTCGCGTTGCCGGCTCCTGATTATCACGATCGCACCCGCCGTCATTTGCACACCGCGTGGAGGCAGCTCAATAGCGCCCGTCTTCACTCGGATGCGAATGAGCGGCTGCGCCTCCTCACCACCACTACGCAACCAACCGCGCAACTTGCGGCGGGGGCGTCCGCTCCTCGGCGCCGCCACGTTGCGAGCGCGCTGCAAACGCTCCAGTACACGTGCGCAGCCGCCAACGCGACGGTACTCGACGACTTTGCCGCCTACTATGGTCAATGTGGAGCCTTTTTGTCTACGACCCTCCCAGATATCACCACGACGTTCGATCCGGATCACAACCGTCAAGCCGTCGGGGCCATGTCGGCGGCGTGCGCCTCCGATTGCTGGTCAATGACGCAGGCATTCTTCGCGCGAAATCAGCAGTGTCTGAACAACGATTACGCGCTCACATTGAACGTCATCGCGCTGTATTGTAGCAGTCGCACCGACGAATTGCAACCGCTTGTGGTCGCCGCGGCGTCAGATCCCACCACCGTTGGCTACGGTCGTTGCGCGACCACTTTCGCACGAATTGCGACCTTGTCTCGTTGTGTCTCCGCCGCTCACGACACGACAATGGCATCGTGTGTGACCGAAGCATCGAGCAGCAGCAGCTGTGAGTGGGTGCCCGCGAACGCCTCCATAGGTACCTCTGCGTACTGCCGGCCGAAAATCACCGCTGCGGTGTTTGAACTCATGTGCTTGGATACGTGTGTGACGCGTCTTGGAAACCTGTATCTTCTCTTCGGCGGGCGCGACACGGCATCCTTCGCCATGTCGTATGAAGCGCTGTGTATGCGGGTGGCGGGCTCTGCGCCACTGATTGTCAGCAGCCGTACGTCGCAGGTGGAGGGGGCTGCTCGGCAGCGGCAGGCCTCTCTGGACCGTGCGCAAGCGTACTCCGTTGTCGCCGATTTGTACAGCTGCGCAGCGTTACTTACCAATGTGTCGAAAGTGATGTTCGAGATCGAAATCGGCAGCAGCAGTGCTGCGGTGATCGCGTGGATGAGGCAGGAGGCTTGTAGTACCGACGAACGGCAGCAATGTTTCTCTAAGTACGTCAACTTAATCACAGCCAAGTCGACCCGTTCGGCGGAGGACGAGTACCGCTCTTGTGCGCAAGGGGTGCGAGAGTCGAGGTCGAAAACAACAGCGAGCAAGAACGAGCTGTTAACGACCGGTGACATCTCTCCGTGCCTGGATCGGTTGAGAAGCCGGCTGGTCGAGATCGATCTTGCTCGCGTTATCGCGCAGGCGCTGTGCACAACGGACAATTCCACGCGTGCTGGACGGTCTTGTTGGTCAGCATTCCTGGAAGACGTCATGGGCGACCCGCAGGCAACGAACCGCTCGGTGCTCACGTGCTTGCTCGGGTCGTCGGCGACGCCGCGAACGACAGTCACGACACCGGAATCCGTCCAGGTAACGACGACCGTGACGGTCATCGATACGGCGAATGGCACGTTGAACGCGACTGCTGCTGTTAACGTAACAACAACCACCACGGGACTCAACGGCACAACGTCGACGGCTTCGGTAATTCCGATCACGGCGACGACCGCCATCGCGACGACCGCCTCCGCCATCGCTGGCACCGCCGCGTCCACCAATTCGATGTGTTCGAATCAACAAGACGCCGCGGCCGCGGCCGAGTGCGACTCGATCTTTCTCAAGGCGTTCGCGTCCTCTGGGTGTTGCTCGAGCGTCATCGGTAGACTACTATCATTCGTCATCGATGAATCCGATGCAACCAACGGGGCGGTTCTTGGCAAGCAAAGTAGTAGCACATGGGCGGGTGTCGCTGACTTCCGCATTCCATTTTCTCAGTTTACGATGCCGGCGATGTACCTTCCCGGGACTCGAGAGGACATGGTGGATGACGAGTCATTCGACTTCAACAACAACGCGATCTTGGCTCCCGCCGCTGAGCCAAGCGATGACGAAGACTCCTATCTGCTGGCCGGAAGAGGGCCGGCGAGAGTAGAAGCGGTTTCCGTCAGTCAAGTCGCCACCACTGCGATCACAACGGCCGCAGCCAACGTGACGTCGGCACTCTCGACAAGCGTCACCGCTGCGACCGGAATTGGTGCGACTACCACGGCACCTCCTCCCCCTGTGACGACGACGTCCGCCGCCCCCGTCGCCGCCATGCCCACACTGGCCGATGTTGCCGCATGGCAGACAGATTACTTGACCTTTGCGACGGTGAATCGCCGTCGCGGTCGGCGTTCGCCGTATGACTTCCTCGCGCCTTGCGCACAGACCAAGCCACTGAGATCTTTCTTTCGGGCCTCGTGCTTCGCGCCGCTAGCCACAGACGTGACGCAGAATAGTCTTCCAAATCAGTTGCGCACCGTCGCGTCGTTTTACACTCTCCTTCTGAACACGAGTGTCGAAGGGCTCAGTGGCACGCTCGACGCCGAGACGATTGCGGCCATTGGCACTCCGCTGAACAACACACGAGAGCGCTCAGCACTTCGAGTTTTGCCCATCACCGCGAATTACTCAGTTGCCATGCAGAGGTTGCGTTTCGCGCTGCGGCGGGATGTCGCGGGCGCTCTGGGTGTACCAGACGCGTCTATCGTGGGGGACAATGTCACAGTAGGCCCCTTGTTGACGTACGGTTCATCCAAGCCGAGCGATACTTTGACGCCGGTCGAAACGGTGGCCCCTACGGAACCGACGCGCAGCAAGCGAGTGACGGCCACGTACGAGTTCCGGGTGCGACGAGGTTTTGATTACGCCAACGACGCGCGCTTAACCGCTCTCCTGCAAAGAGGCCTGCGGTTCGACGGGCGTAGCAAGTTTGGCGGCGGTGCCGGTGGAGTCTGGGAAGCCGCGCCACTTAGCTTCTTACAGCTTCAGCCTTCGGCATGTAACTTGTCCACTTCGGCTCTGAGCAGCAGCACCGCCGCCGTCGGCCTCTGGCAGGATTTGCCGTGTGTCGTTCACGCGGGAACGGAAGCGTCGCCCGCGTCCGTCGCGTCGTCGTCGCCTTTCTACCGGCTCCCTGCGTCGATCGCCGTGGCTCCCCTGACGCAGTCGTTAACGATTGGCCGCCCTCAATGGTCCAGCGCTGCCGTGTGGGGGTCGTCTAACGGCTTATGGCTGCACGTCGTCTTGCTCTGGGGAATCTTATCCGCTGTGGGATGGTGAGAACATCAGGACTTCGATTTCATTCGTCTCTCAAACGAAGTCGTCTTCCAGCCCTTTCTACCCCCCTGGAAAATCAGGTTACCACGAAGTTAACAAGTGATGATCAATCGACGTCCTTTTTTTTCCTGCCTCTTTTCTTCTTCTTTTTTCTTTTGTAGACCACCCTAGTAGTAGTATCAAGAGGCCAAGCCATTTTTCCAATTCTAGAATAATGAAAGGGAAGCATGGGTTTTTCGTTTCGATATTTATTGTTCGTACCATTTGTTGGTGTATCTATCTTTGCATTACCGCGATCGTTCACAAAATATCAATTCTCTCTCCACTCTCCTTTTCGTTCCCTCTCTTTTCCGTCTCAATTTCAAATATCGTAACGGCCTCGGCGGAATCACAGACAATCATGTTCGCCAAGCAGCACTTACTTCCTCGCCTACCCGTGCCCAACTTGCAGACGACGCTGGATCAATACCTTGCTTTCTGCAAAACACTACTGACTGGGCACCCAACCGCCGCGCTTCAGCACACCACCGATGTCGTGGAAGCGTTTCGAACGAGCGCCGATGCGCAATCGCTACAGTTGGCCCTCTTGACCGCGAGCCAAAGCGCCGACGTGCCGAATTGGTTAACGCGCTGGTGGTCGGACTTGTACCTCACGGATCGCGCCTCGCCTGGCATCAACGTTTCCCCTGTCATTTCGTTCCGAACTCCGAAGAACGTTCGCGAGGTGTATCGCAAGTTAATGACTCAGCCACCGTTGCAATCTGACGGCGTCTCGCCATGGTCGTTGCCTCCTGGACAGGAGCTGCAAGTGTCAAGGGCCGCGGTGCTGGCGCATTTGGCCTCGCAGTTCCGGCTCGCCATCGACCGACGTACGTTGGAGATCGACTCGGTGCGGGGCAAGCCGATGTGCATGCTGGACTATGACGCGTTCTTTTGCGGCGTGCGCGTGCCGGGCCTCGGCCGCGATACCATGGTATCATACCATCCTGCGACTCCGGGCGGCTTGCCTCCTGCTGAACCCACGGTGGTGGGTTCGGAAGCCGCAGACGTCGCTTCCAAAGGGCAAACTGCTGCTCAAGCGAACCCCTCAGCCGCTCCCCCTCGGCCAGCTCCTCGTCGGCTCCTGGGACCGAAGCACATGCTGGTCATGGCTCGCGGGAGACTTTTCACCGTTCCTTCGCTCACGGAAGCGGGCGATCCGATCTCGGTCAGTAGCCTCCAAGTGGCCTTGTCGGAGATCCTCCGGAGATGCGGCGAGGGTGGCGATAGCGGAGCAAGCACCTCCGCCACCACCGGATTGGGCTTCCTGACCGCGTTGGAGCGCGACTACTGGGCGAAGACTCGTGGCCACCTCATCGCCTCTTCGGCTCGAAACCGACGTTCGCTGCACTTCGTGGAGTCGGCAGCATTTGTGCTCACGCTGGACGACAGCTCGCCGACCATCGACACTGCCGCCGAGCTGCGCCACCTCTGGTATGGCGGAGATGACGCCGACGTCGCCGCCATGGTCGCCTCGTCTTGCGGCACGGCAGCTGGAGGAGGGGTTCGTCCCTTTGCGTGCCTCGACGGCTACGTGAACCGCTGGTGGGATAAGTCACTTCATTTGCACGTTGCCCGGAACGGCGCGGCAGGATGCACGTTTGAACATTCGGCAATGGATTCGCTTCCGGTGCTACGACTCACCAAGCACGTGCTTGAAAATGAAGCCGCCACGCTGGCATCGGCCACGACACCGCAAGGGGCCGTTTTGCCACACCCCGTAGCACCGGCGCCGCCGGGAACCGTCGCGACGACGGAGATGGCGGCGGATGGGACCCTCTCCTCCTCCTTCGCACCGTGTCCGACCGTGGAAGAACTCATATTCGACGTGGACAATGCGCTGCTGCAGGCCAAAGAACGTGGTCGGCAGACGTTGTTGCAGTTGCTGTCATCTCTCGACGTTGCCCTAGTTGCCGATCACGATGTATCGGGGCCCCTGCTACGAGGACTTGGCGTCTCGCCGGACGCCTGTGCGCAGCTCGCGATGCAAGTTGCATTTCAGCGCCTGCATCCAGGCTGGGTGCCTTCCACGTATGAAAGTGCGAGCACAAAGACGTTTTTGATGGGTCGGACGGAAACGCTCCGCATAACGAGTGACCAGTCGCAGCACTTCGTGCATGCCTTTTGCAATCTGCTGCCCCCGGAAGCGGGCGCCGTCCGTTCCGCTATGAGCGCCGCTGCTCGTGAGTACGATTTTGACGCCAGCGTCACGCCTGGCGCGTCGCTATGGGCGGTCGTCGAGTCGCTCCATTCGGCCGTCTCCAGGCACGGCACCAACGCTGGACTGTGTAGCACCGGGCACGGCTGCGACCGGCACATGCTCGCTCTGTTCTTGCTGTCCAAGGAACGTATGGTGGCGCGGGCCTCCAGCAACAACGCATCCTCCGCGCCGCTGCCAGCGTTGCCCGACATCTTTTCGGATCCAACGTGGACGCTATTCCGCAACATCGTTTTGTCGACCAGCCATCCCATTTCGTACCGCGGAATGCACAGTCTCGTGGGGTTCGCCCCTGTCAGCGCGAAATGCGTCGGATGCGGCTACTTCATGTTGCCCGCCGCTTTCACCGCGGGGATCACGACGTGGCGTGACACCACCCTAAGCCCTTCTCAAACAAACGCCCGCGAGATGCAATCAGCGCCTCCAGGAACCGCCAGCGATCGCTTCGCTGCGGAGCTCCGTTACACTTTGCGGGCCATCTGCTGGGCACTAGGCAAGGTGAAATCTGCGGCACCCAATGGCGCTACGGGATCCAATGATGGACAGCAGCCGCCGCGCTCCAGGCTGTAGGAGTACGACGCGCGGGGCATTTGCCAACTGACAGTCGATCAACACGGAAGGGGGGAGTTAAAGTCGTTTGGTCTGTTTACCTGACGAGGCGACCCTCCGCAAGCTACGACCACTAATAGCTGCAGGCTGCCTGGGAAAACGGATGAGGGGGACGGGATTGAGAGGCGGAAGTGCCCAAGGCTAGTCCATGCACCCCCTTGTACCTGCGGCCTCAATTTGAGTCCTGCAAGATTTGACGTCGACGGCATTGACGGTAGCGCACGATGCTAAGTGTTCCCTTAGTCGGCACAGATCTCCTAACGCTCTTTCCTCACGTCCCTCGCTCCGCCTCGTCGGGATCACAGGACACACAAATGTTGCGCCTCACTGTACTGCGCTCGTCTCGCCGGCGCCACCACTTTTCCTGCCGTTGTTGAACACCGAATTCAAACCCCGCCGAAGGCTTCCACACCAGCCGATCCGAGTACTTGCCGGACCGGTGACATGCTGAACGAGATAGGTCCGGATAGGGGCATATTGGCTTGCTTGGTCACCATTGCCCGCGATCGCGACCAAAGCCGCCGACGTCGTCGACGCCTTCGACCGAGGCCACATGACGTACGCGTTACAAGGTACGGTGGCCATGTTGGATTGGCTGGTCGACATGGTTTCCGCCAGCGGCGCGAACTTCGCGATCATCGTGGACGCCAGTCAGAATCTTAGCGACGAGGAGCGCCGGTTCCTTCGCGAGTTGCGTCGCCGCACGACGAGCGCACCTGAGAGGAAGCCAACTGCCACCGGCGAAGATTCGGCGGTGAGCTCCCGTACCGTCGTGGGTCGCATACTGTGCTTTCTAGTGATGACTCCCCGCCTCGGGGGGTGCAGCACGTCGCGCCCAACGCAGCCTCCGCCCGCGGCGGCAATGGAGATCCGACTCGGCCCGCCGCGCCTATCACCCCCCACCTGCCCGGACCCCAGACCCCCCTTTCTA
>ERZ1292633.2571-Hain-H41-02um-R1-2571-length-18454-cov-5_pt2 | contig 13887 bp, 9 predicted proteins | sample MGYA00564406_ERZ1292633 | MGnify/ENA primary metagenome ERZ1292633 (study PRJEB36523, sample SAMEA6512639) | groundwater metagenome | collected 2019-01-08 | study: AquaDiva: Metagenomics assemblies of 32 groundwater samples
ACACTTCAAACAAATTTCGGTGGCTTTATCAGCTACTTTATCGGCCTAACTTCTACCGCACTTAGGGGTGAGCTTTATGGTATTTACCAACAAGTCAACACCACGGCATTCCAGAATACTGTAACCGGAGCCGGGGCCAGAGGTTTGCTCGTTTTTTATTTTTGATTTTTTTTTAATTTCAACAGATTATTAAATTTTATAGATTTATTAGCCGCAGTATTTTCGTTTAATTGTTGTTTTATTAAATTTTTACGCTTACCGATATCAACCATCAGTTTTAGTTTTTCTATTAATGCTTCGATTTTAAAAGGTTTTGAAATATAATCCGTAACGCCTAACTGCAAAAGTTCAACTAGACTGTCTTTGTCATCGTTAGCCGTAATCACACATATATTCAAATCCATATTCTTTATCAAACTTTGTTTAATAAATTCTATTCCACCCATGACTGGCATATTCATATCACATAGCACAAGTACAGGATCAATATTTTTTTGAATTAATAAATCCAGAGCCTCTTTCCCGTCATAGGCCTGAACAACATCATAGTTACCCATCTTCACAGCCTCTGATAGGGCATCATTTATACTAACTTCATCTTCTATTATCATAACTAAAGATTTGTCCAATTATCTCCCTTACTAAAACATTCGTAAATTTACTTACCTTAATCTTATCGTCATTATATGGAAAAAGATTAAGTTTTTGGGCATTCTTTTCGACAAAATAGACAGATTCGCTTTAGTGAAGCAAAACAACTGCTGAACTGTCTCAAGATGAGATGTTGTTAATTTTAAGTAAAAAAAAAGACCTCTTTCGAGGTCTTTTTTTCACTAAACTAAAAGTAATTAATTTTCTTAACTACTTAACTCAATTACCACTTGATGTCGTCTGCTTTGTGACCAGTGCTAGAAAGAGCTGCTCCATAAAGAGCTTTCATATATCTTTCAGTCTCATCAGGAGTGATTCCAAGGTTAGCCGCAGATCGATTTGTTAATTCGCGAGCTATGCTTGAATCGCCAGCTTGGTAACCTTTGAAAGCCGCAAGTGCTTCTTTAAATGACGCGCCACCAGAAAGTGTTCTGAAAGTTTTATCCATATCTTGCTCAGTTACTTTACCACGCTCAGCAGCCATTACGCCCCAAGAATTTAAAGCAGAAGCAATCGCAACGGCTTTAGATGAAGGTATACCATAAGACTTAGTTAACTTCGCAGCACCGGCTTTAATTAATTTTACGTTAGCTGCAGATTTAAGTGCAAATGAATCTGAATCACCGCTTTTATTTGCATCTTTGTTGTTAATAGCCTGACCGTAGTTTGAAGCTCCGGTATTTGCAGAGTAAAGAACTCCGTTTTTACCAAACCAATATTGATTACCCGATACGTTTTCCCAAAAAGCTCCTGTATTACCCACACCGATTGTATTTCCTGAAATGTGTCCAGCGAAATCTGATGGATCAGCAAAATATTGGAAAACACCCAAGTCGTCATAAACAGAGGCTGTTCCAAAACTATTGAATTGTACATACCACATATCATCAGATCCAAAACCCTGCTGATTGTAATTAGGATCAGCCGATACAGTTACCCGCCTACCTGTTGTTCTAACAAAAGTACAACCTGGAGTTGGTTCAGATCCGCCACCTGCACCAGAACGGCAAACATCACCGAATACTGTTTCATACGGATATCGAATAACATCGCTAGATTCATAAACAGCTGGTTGACTTCCGCCACCGCCGCCGCAAGCCGATAATACAAGAAGTGCTAATACCGTGCTAGCTTTTAAGGCCATTTTATTTAAGTTCATATTTCCTCCGAAATATTTTAAGTTTTATGATCATATAGTATAATGATCGTTATTGTTTTTAATGACACCACGTTAATGGACACATGGGTGTATAGCAAAAACCATGACCAACTTTTTTGGCACCAGTGCTGATTAAATTCACTTTGGCAGTTGAAATTCGGAAAAATTTTCAGGGTTGACGATAAGACACTCACTACAATAAGTAAAAAAAAAGAGCCAACTTGGCTCTTTTTTAATAGGACTTAATTTCTGTCAGATTCTTAATATTTCAGTGAAAATCTTAAAATTTTATTGGCGCACTGGTAGTCCATAGCATAACCCGCATTTTCACCTAAATAAACCGGTAATTCCAGAGGCTTACAGCCTCTTTCAGATTTTAATCTCAGGCGCGCCGGCGTCAGCATCTGCTGCAGTTTTCCGTCCCTCGAGTAAACCGGCACTAGCATACGAATACCGCGCGAAAGCCCGCTGGATTCTGTTGTAAAAAGCGCTGGTAGTTTTTTGGTTTCATCAAACCTATCTGTTATCGTAATAGGAAAATACAGCTCAACAAAAATCGAATCACCAAAATAGGTGTAGCGATTTAAACTGCGGCTTACAACTTGGTCTGACATTATATCATGATATTCAAGTTCACTATTAGTGATTAAAAATACGCCTTTGCGTTCCTTAGATTGAAACCCAGCCTTAACTAACAAGGCGGCGTCGTTAACCGCTCTTTGAGATGAAATCAACTTATCAAAAATCTGTTGTTTCTCAACATCAATCAAAGTCACACGCTGTCTTTGACCTGAATCAAGACCATACCACATCATGCCACGATACTCACTGGCTTCAGATGATAGACTCATCGTCTTATCAGCAAAAGTATCAACTAAATTCCGATAACTCACACTGCCCGCAAAATTCTGCATTTTAACTTGAGAGCTGATTTTTCCATTTTGAATGTTGGCAATCGAAAATTCATTAATATAAGACGGCATCGTTTCTGTTCCCAAATTTTTAGCGATTAGAACAGTGACAATTCCATTAATAGTCTGAGTCAGATTAGATTGAATAACATCAACAATGCGCTCATCAGATCTGGCCGTCGTAATTTGTTGAAGTTTGAAATCTGCGTCTAAATAGTAAAAATGAATATCGGACTTACCTTTGGCATTTTTAGCAGTTTCTTTAACATTACCATCAACACTCCATAAATCCGTAATATCCCAGGATTTCACAATTTCCTGGCCTTTACCCACCCAAGCCGGACGCATTTGGCCATTGATCTTCATCCAATAAAATACATAGGGAAGAGCGGCACGTTTATCATCAAAAATCACATATTTTTTAAGATTCATATTATTGTCAAAAATATAAAAATGATTGCGGTAATCACCATAGATAGTGGCTTCTTTATCCAGGTATTCGATTATTCCGTAAATATATTCGCTGACGCCATCGCCATCTAGATCAATACGAGTTTTGTATTTAGGTCGAGTTAAAGACAAATCCCCATCAAATTTTAATTTCTGGATTTTTTCAACCTGGTAACTTTTCTCTGAGGCTCTGACTAAACCAATTTCAAAAATGGTTTTATCCTCATCGTTTTTGCCAGTTACGAAATAATCTCGAGTTGATTGTTTATTATCTAAAACCTCATCAATTAAAATTAATTTTAATCCCCGAGGAATGGCTCCAATTAAGTCATATTGGACCACATCCCCTTCAGTAATAGCACTTGACACATTTACTAAGACTTCTGCTTTGACCTCAAATTGACGGTGAATTTTACCCTCGATATAAACTGTAATTTGATATGACAGTTCACTTGGCAAGCGCGATAGCGAAGCAACACTTTGATCTTTAATTTTTAATTTTACATTAAATGATTTTTCTTCTGACTGTAACCAAACGCTTGTGTCTTGCTGGGCTTCAACCGCTAAAACTACAGGCTCTAACTCAGAATCAAGGCTTGGCTTAACCACAACTTGAATTTTTTGATTTTGTATGTTTTTCCAGTAATTTTTAAGAATTAGAGGAAATTGTAAATCAGATGATTTGCGATCCCAGTTGATAACTTGTACGTCTTTATTAGCCGGTAAAATCAAAGCTTGCTCATTCGCCAGCAAAGAACTCGTCATATCCAGCAGACCGGATAAAACCGTTTTCTTATATTTAACAGAGCCATCAACCGGATTCATTTTTCCATTTGTTGGACCAACAAGTACTGGTAACTCTGGTTTTATGTCGCGAGCCCCTAAAATCAGGCGCGGATAAATTTCTTTGGCAGGAATCCCGCGAGACAACATATCAGCCACAACTCCTGTAACAAAGGGTGTTGCCTGCGAAGTACCCGACATATAATCGTAACCAGAGTAACCAGGTAATCTCGTTGAACGAATATAGTTAGGTATTGTTGATAGTATCTCCGCGCCAGGCGCCGCTATATCCACACCGAAACCAAAGTTAGTGAAACTAGAAAGCGATCCATCTGGAGAATGAGACGCAACACAAATAACACCTTTATACTGACATGGTCTTAATAAAGCATTGGTTGAATCATTACCAGCGGCCGCTACAATAATAATTCCTCTTTTTTGTGCTTCTGCAATAGCTTCTTTGATAATTTCCGAATTTTGTCCCTCGGGCCAGCCAATAGACATACTAATAATTTCGGCACCAGAATTCATCGCATAGATAATACCGCGACTGACACGTTCACTAAGATTATCCTGCGTTTGATAACCGTTACGAACTTTTTCGCTAGGCGATAAATCAATACTAAATGGCTTCATCGGTTGATTTGGACCTTCGCCAACAACCTGTACTGGAATAATTTCTACATTCTGCGAAACCATAGCCACAATCCCGGCCACATGGGTTCCATGCCCTACTTTATCCGTAAAATCTGGTCGACCAATTATATTATTAGGGGTATTCTTAATATCTAGATCTAAAATACTCCAGCCACGGCAGTCTGCTGGATAAACATCTTCTGGCGCAATTAAAATTTCTTCTCGGCATTTAGAAATTAATGCGGAATCATCTTTGGCCTCTGCTTGACACTTATTTAATTTCGCGAGTACTTCACATTTAGCGGCATCAAAAGTAATGACAGACTTTAAATCATTGTGTGCCAAATCCAAACCTGTATCCAAGATGGCCACTTTAACTTTTCTACCTTTTATTCTGGGCGCCAAGCGTATGTCTTCACCCGCGATAGCTTGTAATTTGTAACTTTGTAAAGGATTTATGTAGGTGTTCACCGGGCGGCCGGTATTTTTTAACCCCCACATTAAATCTTGATGTTCAAATGCTGAAGTCGTTACTGATATAAAACACAGTATCAGTACATATTTTACAATATTGGTAATCATTAGAAACCACCTGTTGTTTGCTCGAGCTCGGTCGAATTGATTTTTGATTTTTCAGCGATTACGCTAATTAATCCATTAGCATAAGGATGTTTTTTATTAGGTTGTCCGTAGACATTCGAAACATAAATACCATCGTCGCCATCTTCATCACCTGTTCTAAAACCCGTAACTTCTAAATAATAGATGAATTTTTCAGCTCCTAAATAATTGAGCAATGTTGCAAGCGGAATATATTCATTAAAAACATAAAGAACTTTGGCTAACCATTTATTCTGTTCCCTTAAATCCCCCACTGGAAACTTACGTGAAAGTTTAATGAGTTTTTCCATCCATCGATCCAAACACTCATATTCTGTTCCCTCTAATGAACCTCCAAAATAATAAGCATTAAAGCCTTTTTGACTATTACTTCTCCTCAACTTAATATAGTCTATACATTGTTTCATATAAACTTCGCGACCGATTTTTTCATCGCCAGCACCGATCATTTTAATTAAATTATTATAGACATCTTTATCCGCAGCTCTTACTTTTCCAGTGAATGTTTGACCAATTATTTTAAAAAATCTTTTAAAAAATTTCTGCTTTGGCTCTGACGGCAAAGCAGCATCATCATAACCAAGCATCAAATCTTTTATTGCCTTAACCCCGTCAGGTAATAACGAAAGATGCGAAGTCACTCTGAAAAAATCTACCTTTTTAACTTGTGATAAGGCCCCTTCAGGTACAAGAGGATAATCCGCAAAATTGATACCTTTTGTTTTTGCTTTCACCTCTTCTATAATATTCATCATTTTCTTGTGACTTAAACTCCATCCACCCCAAACATGTTCAATCACGGCAACAGAAGGAAGAGCTCCATGTCTTGATTGCGTCAGCTCGGTGTCGGTTCGTATGGTGGTCCACTCTGCATGCCCGAATGGCATTTGCGATGGATTCTGTGTTGCCTGACCCAATGTAGGTGCGTAAGTTCCTAATGATAATTTACTTAATGTTTCTTTTATGGCGCCCTCAGCTGTCTCTAAACCAAAACCAAAAATATCGCGACCAAACAGTGAACCCATTTTATAAGTTACAATTTGAATAGGCTGGTTTACAACCTGAACTCCGTTAATTAAAGTCGGAACCTCAGGTTTTTTTATAGTTAATAAATGTTCTTCTTTAATACTGTTTGACCTGAATAATAATAACTTAACTTTAAACTCTTTGGCCCACAGCTCATGATCAATTTCGAATTTCTGATGTTTAAAGTTATCATCTAGTGCATCTGAATTGGATTCGCGTAACAACGACCTCAGAGCCAGTGCGGCCTTGTCACCGAAACCTCTCATAGTATCAATTTTTTTCTGCAACTCTTCATCAGGCGAGATCTCTTGGCTATCAACCTTACCTATTAATTCTGGATTATAATTAAGTATATAGGCATCTGTATGCAGATCTAATTTTGTTGTTTGATAACGAATCTTCAATAGGTTTATAAAATAATTCACATTCAATTCCAAACCGAAAGCTTTGTTGTTTTGATGCCTGATATAAACCTGTAAACCCGCCTCAGTTCTTACAAACTGGGTCTGCCTTAAGATAATCGCATTTGCATCGGCTGTTAAACCCACAGTCGGTCGCATCGGCAAACTTAGGCCAATCATAGAATCTAGAGCGGTGGTGTAACCGATTTGCGCCGCCAGACCAATTGAATCTGTAATCGTGAAGACCTCACCTACTTTTAACGAATTCAAAAATTCAGTTAAATTTCCATCCTTAAGTGGTTTAGTAAGCGATCTTAATTTTGTTGGAATAAACAAATCTGTTTTTTTAACTTTATCTACATCTTTAACATCTGTTATCGGTGTTACGTGTACAAAATTTCGAATATAAGAAACACCACCGCCAAAAACAGAATCTATGCCATTTAATCCGTCCAGAACATGCACATAACCTAAATTTGCCGAAACTGAAAGACTATCCACCATTTGAATAGCCGACTGACTTCCGTAAAAAGTACCTGTCGTAATAATACGATTAGCTGTGGCATTTGCACCGACTGTAAAAACCTGAGCATCGACTAAGGGTTTAACTCCATTAGGACCAACTTCAATACCAACAATATCCTGACTTATGAGCTGCAAATGCTGTAATTTACTTGAAAGCTGGCTTAATGCGAATTCCAACGCTGTAGATTGTGCCTTGATTTTTAAATATTTAATAAATCCGCCGTCCTCAAAAGGTGACTTACGATCACCGTGGGCAAATCTTTGCGGGTAACCCGGAATTTGTTGTTTCATAACCTTTCCATCTACAACAATACCATCGCCCGAATCCATTTTAAGTGAAGGCATTTGCACGCGAACCAGTTGCGCCACTTCATCATTTGAAAAAAATGTCTCCATCATATTGTTATAACGATGTAGTACTTTCGCTTTAACTAGCGCAGTCAACTGCGAAGGATACGAGGCCGCGACAACAATTTCGTTCCAATCTTTGTCGGTTAATTCCGACATCTTTCTTAAAATCCAACGAACATCGTCGTAGGATGTAATGTCATTAAAATCTGAACTGAATGCAAAATTTAAGTAAGCATAGCCTCCACGCACAGCAACTGATTGCGCTGAAAACCGGTTAATACTTTCTTCGGCGTTACCAATCATATAAGGAGCAATTAAGGCGCGATAGGCACGTGATTGAGCATAAAGTGATATCGTGTTTTGATTTGACGGTGTTAAACCATCAAACAAATTCGGTACTTCCGCGTTCAGTTTCTCTAAATAAGATCCATGCACAACAAGTGTAAATTCACTTTCATTTTTGTCAGATAAAAAACCCCGGCTCTCGGGCTCTAAAGATAAACAACTAATGGCTACTTCATCAGGACCCGCAACGCAAAAAGCCTGTTTAATAAAAGTGTTCATCTCCTCTAAACTGCTAAATTTTAATTTTATTGATTTAAGATATTTAGGCGACTCTTGATAAATACCTATTTTTCTTAATAAGGCTGCCTTTAATAAGCTCGCGTGCACCTGCAAACCTGACTTAAGACGATAAACTACAGTTGAGTTTTTCACACCCCGAACATTAATAGCGTACATGCCTAGCTCACGAACGACTCCTACAAAGCTATCATAAATGAGCCCCTCTTCTTGAGACGGCATCTCGTTATGCAGATTTTGATCAATAGCTGTATTGCTGGCTAAATCAGTATTTTGCCAAAAATTGTTTTCAAGTGGATTAATCGTAGACAAGTCTACATTTTTATCAAATTGTGACTTAATATCGCCCACTGACAGTATTTTTCCATCAGCTCCCACCAGATCAAAAGCGGGTTTAGTCAATGTTTTCAAAGGGATACGAACTGTATTGTCTTGAGCGCTAGCTAAAGATACAAACCCCAGAACAAGCGTAAATAACAGATACCTAAAATAATAGTTTTTCATCAAAACCTCGCTTTACAAATTGAATTGCTAAAATGAGGCCTAAAATGTGTATCGTTTTGAGACATAAATCTTTGACAAAAGTGCTGCTTACGCAAATATTAGATGGCTATGTCAAACCCTGAATTGAAACCTACGCCAAACCAAAGAAGTATTTATGAATTTAAGATCGATCAAATCATAGATCATACTATAGAAATACGTGAACTCATTCTTGAAATTAACAACCAGCCAAAATTCAATTTTAAGGCCGGTCAATTTGTAATGCTGCATGTGCCGGTAGAGGGTGCAGCAAAGCCGGCGCTACGTGCTTATTCGATTGCTTCAACCGATGAACAAAAAAATGGTTTTAAACTTGTATTTAAGTTTGTTGAGGGCGGCGTGGCCAGCCAATTTGTTTGGAATCTTAAAGGTCAGGAGATTTTAAAAGTCACCGGACCCTTTGGAAAAGTTCACTTTCAAGAACCACCAACCGAACAGGTTGTATTCTTAAATACTGGCAGTGGAATATCCCAGCATTTTTGTTTTATTGAATCAAAAATGAAACTCTATCCTAATCTGAAGTATAAACTTTACTTCGGAGTGCGTAAAGAATCTGATATCTATTATGAATCCGAACTTAAGCGACTGCAAAAAAATCTACCCAACTTTGAGTATCACTATGTGCTCAGCAGGGCCTCTGATACCTGGCAAGGCAAAAAAGGTTATGTTCAACACTTTTTAAAAGAAACAAATTATCATCAAATCCCCACAACTTTTTATCTATGCGGTAATGGTGGCATGATCAAAGAAGCCAAACACCAACTATTAGAAATTGATGGTCTCGAAAAAACAAAAGTCTGGGCTGAGGCCTTTGATTAAGCCAAATAAATACAGCCAGGCTGTGCTTGAACTGACACTTGCCGGAATCATCTGGGGCGCTTCGTTTACACTTGTTCGTTGGGCGTTAATTGATTTTTCAGCCACCACCCTAATTTTTTGGAGATTTGTCATCGCATTCCTAGTGGGCGAAGCCATTCATTATTTTGCTAACAGAAAACTTTTTAAAAACTCATGGAGTGATGCAAGACTGGCGCTACTGGCTGGCGTTTCTTTAGGTTTAGCACTTTTTTTACAGACTTTTGGTTTAAATTATACAACCGCCACAAATTCAGGTTTTATTACATCGCTCTATGTAGTTTTAATTCCGATGATAGCCGCTCTATTTTTTAAACAAAAAATAAAGATGCACCATATTGTATTGAGCTTAGTTGCTTTTACTGGAATGGGTTTTTTGCTGGATTTGAAAAACTTTACTGCTAACATTGGGGATCTACTCACTTTGGGTGCAGCCTTTACTTCGGCTTTTCAGATTATTTTTATCGGCAAGGCGGCCAAACATGCTAAAAGCGCTTTTCGCTATAATAACTATCAAACTTTTTGGTCTTGTATAACAATTTTACCATTTTTGGTTATCGAAGTTCGAGGCAAGAATATAAATTTGTGGCCTGAAAATCCACAAATGTTATCCATCATGTCAATGGTAGCGTTAGCCTTGTTCGTCAGTATATTAGCTTTTTACCTGCAAGTACGCGCGCAACAAACTTTATCAACAACCACTTCTAGCATGCTCTGCTTGCTAGAAGGCCCATTTGCCTTTATCTTTGCCGCTTATTTTTTGAGTGAATCCTTGCAGGGAGCTCAGCTCTTTGGTGCCTTAGTCATCTTACTGAGCTGCGTACTCTCGGTCTATATGGATAGACCGAAAACTTAGCTCTCTAAGATTCATAATAATAACTAAAATAATTTAATAATCGCGGCCAGAATTCCAATAGTCGTCGCCTGCATTAGACCAAACTTAATGGTCATTCTATTTTCTAATGAAGAAAACTGATACTTAAGCTCTGCAAACTCATTTCTTAATTTTGCGAAATCGGATCTTAAACTGGCGATATCTTCTTTTAGCTCTGATCTTAAGTTTGCAATGTCTTCTTTCAGTTCTGATCTTAAATTTGCGATATCTTCTTTTAGCTCTGATCTTAAGTTTGCAATATCTTCTTTCAGTTCTGATCTTAAATTCATGATATCTATCTTCAACTCGCCTTTTACATCCATCAAATCAGATTTTGTAGAAAAATTATGTTCCATAAATCTATAAAAGACGTTAATGGTTGCCTCTGCTTGATCACGAGAAAACCCCGCCTGCTCCAGCTCTTTACTATACGCCAATGCATTAAACATTTCCACCTCTTTGCTGTTTTCAATGTTAAATAGCAAAAAATGGGGCTGCTTTATATCATTATGAATCGGTTATGAGATCCGAAAACCAGATATCAGGATTTAATATCGATTTTTTTAGCCTCATACATCGACCACAATACCGAAAGCCCTAGAATAATGGCGCCGCTTAAAGCCGTAAGCCATTCCGGAAAATGAAAAAAACTATCAAGTAGCATAAACAAAGCCAAAACCCCTAAGGCGTAAAAAGCGCCGTGCTCTAAAAATTTATACTGATTTAAAGTATCATGTTCGACTAAGTATAATGTAATACCCCTCACAAAAAATGCACCGACCCCAAGACCAATCATGATAATTATGAGCTGATTTGAAATTGCAAAGGCACCTACAACACCATCAAAACTGAAAGACGCATCCAGAACTTCAAGATATAAAAACATTCCAAAACCTGAACTGAAAAATTTCATTTTTGTAAGATGGCCATCTTCAAGTACCCCACTAATTCCATGAACAACAAGGTAGGTTAAAATCCCCCATAAATAAGAAACCAAGAAGGTCAGCTTATCAACTTCGGGCATATACGAATAAATCAGCATCATGACCATTATGGCCATGATTAATTCTATACTTTGAAAAACTGCGATTTTAGACGCTGGTTTTTCAATAATGTGAATCCAATGCACATCTTTTTCGTGCGAAAAAAAATAATCTAATGCCACCATCAATAAAAATGAGCCACCAAAAGCACTGACCGCCAAATGTGCAGCTTGCATCATTTTGGCGTAGTCTTCGGGTTTAGATATGGCCATAATCAGTGAATCATAAAGTGAAGTATTAGAAATCACAGCAACAATAACTAATGGAAATAAAAATCGCATTCCGAAAACTGCAATGGCAATACCCCAAGTTAAAAAGCGTTTTTGCCAGACTTTACTCATTTTTTTTAACACTGTAGCATTGACCACGGCGTTATCGAATGAAAGTGAAATTTCAAGCACACTTAAAAGCAAGACGACCAATAATACTTGAAACACTAGCGATATATTCAGTGTATTATTCCATGTTGTAGCACCCGCTATTAGCAAACCCGCCACTAGCGATAATATCGGTATAAAAAAATGTTTCATTATTGACTCCTTAGTTGATTCCAGCTTTACCAAAGATAGGTTTTAAAAACTGGCCCGTTATACTTTTTTTAATTGTAATGATTTTTTCGGGAGTTCCAGTGGCTACAATTTCACCGCCACCTCTTCCCCCTTCTGGGCCGATATCAATAATGTAATCCGCAGTTTTAATAACCTCAAGGTTATGCTCAATGACTAAGACCGTATTACCTTGATTTGCAAGTTCATGTAGTAGCTCAACCAATTTACGAACGTCCTCAAAATGCAGACCCGTGGTGGGCTCATCCAGAATATAAAGAGTTTTGCCAGTTCCACGTCTTGAAAGTTCTTTTGAAAGTTTCACTCGTTGAGCCTCACCGCCGGAAAGCGTGGTCGAAGACTGCCCCAATGTCATATAATCAAGTCCGACTTTCATTAGAGTTTCAACTTTGCGATGAATCTGTGAGTGATTTTTAAAAAAGTCAAAAGCTTCGGTTACGCTCATTCCCAGAACATCGGCAATGCTTTTTTCTTTATATTTAATATTAAGAGTTTCACGGTTATATCTTTTTCCACCGCAAGTATCGCAGGTTACAAATACGTCAGATAAAAAATGCATTTCCATTCTGATTTGGCCGTGGCCTGAACAGGTTTCACAGCGCCCGCCTTTGACATTAAAACTGAATCTTCCGGGTTCAAAACCTCTGAGTTTAGCCTCGGGCATGGCCGCAAATAAATCGCGAATCATGGGTAGTAAGCCAATGTAGGTCGCTGGTGTTGAGCGCGGGGTTCTGCCTATTGGTCGTTGGCTGATATCGATAACTTTATCAACATAATCCATACCCTCAATTTTTTTATAAGGTGACGGGATCGCGTGCGCTCCAAAAAATTCGCGGGCCAGGATTTTATAAAGTGTATCCAGTATCAACGTGCTTTTACCACTGCCTGAAACTCCGGTAACACAGGTGAATGTTCCCAGTGGAATTTCTAAATCAATATTCTTTAAATTATTTCCGGTAGAACCTATCAGTTTTATACTTTGGCCCGACCCTTTACGACGGGTTAAAGGAATAGAAATTTTTCTTTTTCCAGATAAATACTGCCCTGTTAAAGACCTCTGATTACTTTCTATTTCATCCGGGGTGCCAACAGCCATCAGCTCTCCACCAAGAAGTCCCGCACGCGGGCCGAGGTCAACAACATAATCAGCGTAACGAATTGTATCTTCATCATGCTCAACCAGTATAATTGTGTTACCGCGGTCTTTAAGTTCACCGATAATCTCAAGGAGGCGCTGATGATCGCGGGGATGCAAACCTATACTTGGTTCGTCCATAATATACATGCAACCAATCAAAGCAGAGCCCACCTGTGTTGCTAAACGAATTCGTTGCGCCTCACCGCCTGATAAAGTTCTGGCTGGCCTTGAAATTGACAGATAAGAAGTGCCCACGCGATTTAAAAAATCCAAACGTGAAACAATCTGCTTCAGAATTTTTTCTGAAATCATTTTGTTTTTTTCGTTCCAACTAGCCTGGAGTAAAAAATCTTTTAATTCTAAAATCGACATATCCGATAGTTGTGAAATATTTTTTTCAGCAATTTTAATGCTGAGTGCTTCACGATTAAGTCTGGCGCCTGCACAATCCGAACAGGTTGTTAAAACCATTTCTTCAGATTCTTCATCATCAGTTGTATCTTCTTCGGATACTTTTTTCCCTTTATACGTGTATTTAATATTTTCTAATTTTCTTCCGCCGACTTCAGAATCTGCAAATTGCTCTTCTTCGATCAAATCAGCGGTCCCCAGACCATTACAGGTACGGCAGGCTCCGCGAGGATTATTAAAACTGAATAACCTTGGCTCTAGCTCAGGAAAACTAAAAGCACAATCCGGACAGGTAGAATGTTAAGATTAATTTTTTCGTTCGCCACTTAACATCTCAATAATAACTCGCCCGCCAGCTAGC
>ERZ1292633.4020-Hain-H41-02um-R1-4020-length-13880-cov-6_pt1 | contig 13880 bp, 14 predicted proteins | sample MGYA00564406_ERZ1292633 | MGnify/ENA primary metagenome ERZ1292633 (study PRJEB36523, sample SAMEA6512639) | groundwater metagenome | collected 2019-01-08 | study: AquaDiva: Metagenomics assemblies of 32 groundwater samples
TTAGAATAAATTATAGTAGAATTTTTTTTCATAAATAAAATAATTAGTATATAATATCCTAAAGACAGAGTTATCTTGCAGTTTTTAGAATAGTGAATGTGTTTTTTGTTTATAAACTGTAAACTAATTTTGTTAGATTATATTTTATTCTAACTATATAAGGTAAAAATTGTATGAAAGATAAAATTTGGTATTTGTCAAACCATAATTTATTTCAAGGAATGATAGAAGAAGACTTTAGTGATGTTGTTCATGTTACTCAAGAATATACAGTTGATAAGTATAAGCCTATTTTTTTACCTGGTGATCCTGTAAAAAATATTTATTTTATAAAAAATGGAAAAGTTAAAATATCTTCTATATCTGAAGATGGAAAACAATTAACAATGGCAATATTAGGAAATCAAGATATTTTTGGAGAGCTATCTTTAATAGGTCAAAAAAAACAAACAACTATTGCAGAAGCTATTGAAAATACTTATTTATGTTATATAAAAAAAGAAGATTTTGAGAGTCTACTAAAAAAATCGCCTATTTTAAGTTTTAAAATAACAAAACAAATTGGTCTAAAACTCCAAAATATTGAAAATAGAATAGAAAATATTGTTTTTTTAGATACTATGACTAGATTAGTAACTTTATTATTAGATTTATCTAAAAAATATGGGATAGAAACAAAATATGGAATAGAAATATCATTACCTCTTACTCATGAAGAAATAGGACAACTAATTGCAGTAAACAGGCAGACCGTTACAACAAAATTAAATGAATTAAAACAAAAAGAATTGATTGATATTAAAAGAAGTCAAATAATTATAAAAGATATAAATAAGTTAGAATCTATAAGTAAACATGCTGTTTTTTAGGTTCTTTTAAATTATATTTTTTAAGAAAAATATTTATTTTATTAATTGCTTTTTCTAAATCATCATCTAAATTAAAATAATCTAAATTTTCTTTTTGAATAAAGTCATTTTTATCAACCCTATTCAAAAATTTTATTATGCTTTCTGATATATTTTTTTCATTTATAACCGAACCTAAACCTGTTTTAATAAGCATTTCGGCATTCAAAAATTGTTCATACTGACCTTTTTCTGGAATAACCAAAATAGGCTTTTTTAGATAAAGACATTCGGAAATTAATTGATGCCCAGATGCTCCAATAACCGCTTTACAAGAGGTAAGTGATGAAATAAAATCATCTTCATTATTTGGAAAATATTTAAAATTAAATCCTTTTAAATTATTTAAAACAGGTAAAAGTTTATCTTTTAAAGATGTTTTTAAATAAACTAAAACAAAATCATCTTTTTTTATAACAGCATTTTTTATTTCATTTCTTATTATTGGACCAACATCACCATGATAAAAAGAAGAAATTATTAAATCAGTTTTTTTATAAAAAGGCATCATAAAATTTGCTGTTATTTTGGATAAAAAATAACTTATATTTGTTTTACTAAATTTTGTTATTATTCCAGGGTGATTAAATAATAATAATGGGATACCTGCTTTTTTTGCTGCTTTTGCTAAAAAAGGTTCATAATCAGATATAACTATTTCAATTTTAAGATTTATTAGTTGTTTTACTAAATTATTAATTACTATATTATCAAAAATAATATTTTTATAATTTGTTTTTATTGTTTTAAAAATATTTATTTTATTATTTTCTTTAACTAATGATAACAAAGGTACTGAATAAATTTTAGGATTAGAATAATTCTGTTTAAAAAAACTTTCTACTTGAATTGGACACCAAAAAGTTAAATCATGATATTTTTTTAGTTCATTTGAAATAGCACTCATTCGTGATGTATGCCCTAAACCTTCACCACAAAAGGATATTGCTATATTCATTATCTTAATAAGCCTTTATTTTTATTATAAACAATAATTTTATTAATCTTAGATTTATTTTTACCATAATCTTCCTGTTACTTTTTTAGTAAGTAAAAAAAATCTAACGTATTCTTTTATAAATTCAAAAAATGATAAATTATTACTTTTTATATTTCTATTTTCATTGGAAATTTCAAATAATAAATTCCATTGCCTTTTTAACTCAGAAAGCCCTTCTTTAAAAGAATAATTTTTATCATAAATATGAATAAATTCAGAGGTTGCTCCATTTATTTCTATAATTCTAAAATCACCTTCTTTTAATGCTTCAAAGCTTTTAGATCTAACATCAAGACGACCAAAATAAAAGCCCTCAACATTACATATTTCATCTGTTTTATCAATTAAATTTTGAGTAATAAAGTCTTTTGCATCGGAAAAAATTGCACCTTGTGCATGACTAGCACATACCAATGTTTTTAAACTTTCACCTTGAGGTAAAATAAAATCAAGTTTTTTTTCAAATTTAGCTAAAATATTTTTTTTATTATCAATTTCAGCATTTAAAATTAAAGTTTTTAAATTATCTTTTCCGTTACCCAAAATAATAGGTATTTTTTTTGAAGATAAAGAAATTATGCTTCCTTTTTTTTCTTTTGGTAATCGAGAGTAAAATACACCAAATTCATGATTGTAATCGCAATATTCTTGTAAAATATAGTCCCATTTTTGGTTTTTTAATAATTCAACTAACTCATTTTCATTATTAATTAAATTAACATCAATTCCTCTATGTGATGTATCTGGTTTTGCAATAATAGGATAACTAACTTTAGAAATAAAATCTTTAGAAATTTGAATTTTTTGTTCTAGTTCAATATTATATTTAATTAATTCATAAGGTAAAAACTCGTTTTTATTTTTAAATATATCAAATATATCTTTTTTAGAAGCAAATGGTAAACCACCATAAGGAAATGCAGGATTACTTTTAGTAATGATTGATATAGATGTTTTATATTTAATACAGAGTTTAAAAACATGAGGTATTAACATAGGATATAAAAAAATAGGTGGTAAACTTTGCCAATTCATAAATAACTCTCAATTAAAATATTATGAGCTTTTTTTTCTATTGTTTTTATAATTTGGTCAATTAAATCTTCTGTTATTTCAGGATTAGAAATAACACATCTAAGAATAGTTTTATTTTTAATTTCAGCATAATTAAATATTATTTCTCCCTCTTCAAAAATAGAAATTCTTATTTTTTTATTAATTTCGTTAATTTTTTCTTGTGAAAGATTTGGATATATAAATTGAAAACAAACAATAGGTGTTTCAGGATAGTTAAAAAGTATAAAATTATTATTATTTTGAATTTTTTTGGCAAAAATAATTGCTTTTTGAAGTAATTTATTAACTCTATTTTCAAAACCCTTTTTACCTTCAATTTGCCATGTTAACCAAAGTTTAAAAGCATCTGGTCTTCTACCACATTGTAATGATTTATTTCCTAAATCATATTCAGATGAATCTTCATGGAAAAGATAGTCTGCATTGATTGAAAACGTATTTTCAAGTAATTTTTTTTCTTTAATTATTAATGCCGAACAAATAAGAGGTATTCCCATCATTTTATGAAGATTCCAAGAAACTGAATCCGCATTATTTATTCCTTTTAAATGATTATTATGCAAATTTGAAAATAGTAATGAACCGCCATAACAAGCATCAACATGAAACCATATTTTATTCTTTTTTGCAATTTCGTTCAATTCTTCAATATTATCAAATATTCCATTTATAGTTGTTCCTGCTGTTCCTACTATCATTAAAGGAATACGATTTTTATTTTTTTCACTTATTATTGATTTTTCTAATTCTTTTGTATCTATTTTTCCTAAATAATCACTCTTTATTTTTACAATACTTTCTTTTCCAAATCCTAATAACATAGAATTTTTTAAAAAAGAGTAATGAGCTTGTTCAGAAACAAAAATACTAAATAAAGCTGTTCCTTTTAATCCATTAATTTTTGAATCGGGAAATTTTTTATCTTTAGCTAATAACATAGCTGACATATTTGAAATACTTCCACCTGCTGTAAAAGTACCATCAAAATTATTGCCAAAACCAATTAAATAACCTAGTTTTTTAATACATTCTTTTTCAATCAAGGTCATTAATGGAGCAACTTCATAAGTATAAACCGAAGTATTTAAAATTGAGGTAAAAATATCACCTAAAACTGCTATTAAATTTGATCCACCATATAATTGATTCATAAATAAAGGATGTGATGTATTTAGCGAATAATCTAACGATTTTTCTAATATTTCTAAAATATCATTATAATTATTATTTTTTACATCGAGTTCTATATTAAATTTATCTAATAATTCATAAGGGTTTAAATTTTTTCTAACAAGAGATTTTTTATTTCTATTTTTTAAATATTCAAGTGCAATATCAAAAGCTTTTTTTAAAAAATCATTCTCTGCGATATTTTCCATTAATTAATTAAAATCCAACAATATAGTCTTTATCTTTAGCAGTTGTTTTATGACAAGTAATACACATCTGAATTTTACCACTATCTTTAGTATTTCCTTTGCCATCTGTCATAGCATAATACCAATCACCATTATCTTTATCAAAACCAGCCATTTTTTTCATTACAAATAAAGTATCTATAGCAGAATTTGGGTCGCTAGAGCCATGAGCTTCTTTTACTGCAATAGTTCCATCTGCATAAGGAAATTTTTTATTTCTATATGAATCTATTCCCAAAGAATTAATATGAGTAAAAACATATTTACCACCATGAGTTGGGCTTACTTTTAAAGTATCATTTATTTTAGGATAATTTTTATATTCATCAAAAATAGCCTTAACAGTTTTTATATCTTGAGAATTTAAAACTGTTGAGGATGGAGTAGAACATGCTGTAAATAAATTTGCACATAAACCAATTACAGCTAATAATTTAATTTGTTGCATTTTTTATCCTTTATTAAAAATAATTTCAATTATTATCATAGTATTTTTTATAGAATTTTTTTGTCATTTCACCGACATATAAAAAATAATTTTTTTGTTATTATAAAAATATAGAAACTAGATAGCAGTTTTTTATGAAAGATATTTTTATCAGATTTAAAATAATTAGGAGAAAATTATGATAAAACTAAAAAATAATGCCCAAGCTCCAAAATTTAAAAAAGATAATTATTTAGGTGAAAAGATTAATTTAAAAGAATATGAAGGTAAAAAAATATTATTAAGTTTTTTTAGAGGAGCTTCTTGTGCTTTTTGTAATTTAAGAATTAACGAACTAATAAAAAAGTATCCAGAATTTGAAAAAAATAAAATATATATAATAGCCTTTTTTGCAGCCTCAAAAGATGAAATTTCTAAATATGCTGGTAATCGTACAACGCCCTTTCCAATTATTCCAGATCCAAATTTAGAAATATACAAAAAATATGCTATTGAAGAATCATATTTAGGAATGTTTAATATGATATTAAAACCTCTAAAAGTAATAGATATTATGCTAAAAGGACTTTTTAACGTCAAATCAATTACAGACAATGCATTAATTCCAGCTGATTTTTTGATTGATGAAAAACAAAATATTTATAGAAGTTATTATGGAAAAGATTTGAGTGACCATTTAGAAATAGACGATATTCTTTGTTGGAGAAAATAATTGTTATATTCAGTATTTTATAAATTAAAAATAGAAGTAAATAGGAGCTTTTTATGAAAGATATTTTTTTAGTCTATAGTGATTATTGTATTAGTTCAAAAAGAGCATTATCTTTATTAGAAACAATCATCAATGAAGAAAAAAAAATTGTTGTACATAGAGTTCCATTTTCATTTGATCAACCATTAGTAAAAAAACATCATGTCAAAATAACACCAACATTTATAATAGATGATAAAATTGCTTTTGTTGGAATTCCTGAAAAACAAGCTTTACTTGAAAAAATAAATTAAGGAGATATTTCTTGTTAGATAAAATATGGTATTTAGAAAATTTAAATCTTTTCTCTAAAATGTCAATGAAAGAAAAAATGCACTTAGATAAAATAACTGTAATGTCTGAAACTGATAAGTTTAAACCTATTTTTTTACCTGGAGATAAAGCAAATAATATATATATAATTAAAACCGGTAAAGTTAAAATTTCAAAACTTTTTGAAGATGGGAAACAAATTACATTATCTATTCTTAATCCAGGAGATATTATTGGTGAAATGTCATTACTCGGAGAAGAAGAACAAAATACAGTTGCAGAAGCTATTGAAAATACTTACTTATGTATTATAGAAAAAAATGAATTTGAAAACCTACTTTTAATGAACCCAATACTTAATTTAAAAATAACTAAGTTAATTGGCTGGAGATTAAGGAATATTGAAAATAGAATTGAAAATCTTATTTTTAAAGATGTAACATCAAGAATTATCCATATTTTACTTGAATTAGCAAAATCATATAGAAAAGAGACCCCTGAAGGAATTGAGATTGATTTAAGACTTACACATGAAGAATTAAGCCAACTTGTTGCATTAAATAGGCAAACAGTTACAACAAAACTTAATGAATTAAAACAGCAAGGATTAATTGAAATAAAAAGGGCTAGGATAATTTTAAAAGATATAAAGAAATTAGAATGGTTTTTAAATGAAAAAAAGTAATTTATCATTTTTAGATAAAAAATGTATAATAATAAAATCATTTAAAACATCTCTCATTGTAGGAACAATAATCACTTTAATTAATCAAAATGAATGTTTTTTTAAATTTATTTTTACTCAAAAAGATTTAATAAAAATTTTATTTAATTATATTGTGCCTTTTACTGTTTCAGCATATTCAAGAATCTCATTATTAAATGAAATAAAAAAAGAAATTTATAAATAGGAATAAATAAATGAATGAAAATATTGTTATTTTAGCCCGTCCACATAATATTATTGTTGATACAATTAAAGAACTTTTAACTAGAAATAATTATATACCAAAGCCACTAAAAAATTTAACTGATATAAATGAAATAAATTATTTAAATAAAGTAAAAGGTGTTGTTATATCAACCGCAGTAGTTTCTGAAATTAAAGAGTCCTATATTGAGACTTTTTATGAAATAAGAAAAAAATTACCTTATGTACCAATTATTTTTGCAACACTTGTTAATAATGAAAATATGTCTAAACTTATTTCTTTAAGCCTTTCAAGAACAATTAAAGATTTTAAAATATTTAAAATAAATAATGAAACAATATTAGATAATTCATTAGGTTCATTTTCAAGTTTTATTTTAATAAGTAAAGAAGAAATTGATATGAATCCAGAAATTACAGATAAAATATTGAAAAAACATTTTTTAATTTAATTTATACTTGAACAAAATTAGTTGAAAAAAAACAAGATATTTACTTATAATCTACTCAGTAAAAGTATTTCTTCGTAGCTTAAGAAAAAAGTTTATTCTAATATTAATTCATAAATAATAGTCTTTTTAGATTTTTTTTATTTATTAAAAATCTAATTATTCATTGAAATTTGTAATTCTTTTTTAAAAGGATTTTCATCTATCTCAAATTTTAATATTTCTTGTTCTCCTCCAATTACTTTTATTTCTAAAGAATCACCTTCAAATTCACTAATAATAAATTCACCATCTTCGTCAGAAAGAACTTCTTCTTTTTTTACTACTTCATCTTTTAATAAATGATTAACTTCAATTTTTACATTTTCTACTTTAGAATAAAGATCATTTTTTTTATGAATGATTCCTTTTATTACTCTAATAGGATTAAGAATAAATTCAACAGTATTTTCTTTCTCTTCTTCAACATTTATTTTTTGAGTAGCTTTTGTTTTCATTGTATAGTTTTTAGGAATTGTATTATAATCAACTTGAAAAACATGTAACCCTGGAATTGATTTTACAGCAAAATAACCATCTTCATCACTAGTAAGACTTTGAATGTTATCTACATTTAATTGAACTCCTGCAACACCTTTAGTTTTATTTTTATTTGCATAAATATAACCTTTTACAGCTACTTTATTACTAAGAATAAAATCAACTTTATGATTTGCTTTATCTAAAGATACATTTTCTTGTGAAATTGAAGGTTTATAACTTTTTGGAAGCGAATTATTTTTTATAGTAATTTGATAATCTGCAAAATCTAAATCAGACATTTCATATTCACCAGAATCATTTGTTGTAATTATTTTATTATTTATACTTAATTCTACTTTAGGGAAAATTTTTTCATTTTTTTCAAAAACACCATTATTATTTTCATCATCAAAAACAACTCCATTTATCTTACCTTTTTTTTGTGGTGTATTTCCAAAAGTATAGTTATAACTAATATTTGAATTTATATCTAAAGCACCATTTATAACTTTATTAACTGTGCTTTGAAAAACAATTTGATTAAAAGGGGTTATATTTATACTAGAATCAAGCTTAAAAAATATTTTATCTAAATTTATTTTATCTTCTATTTGTTTTGAATATCCTAATGAAGTACCAAAAGAAAAATCACCAAAGTTTGTATTTGATGAAAGAGATACACTATTCAAAAAAGAGTTTTTAGCACTATTATCTAAATTAAAATTATAATTTAAATTATCAACTAAATCTAACGAAAAAACTTCATTAGCAAAAACTCTATAATTAACATCTAAATTTTCAATATTCAATTTTTCTTTTTCAAGTATTCCTATATGAGAATAACTTAAATTTAATGGTAAAAACGCTTTGAAGTTTGCATTACTTCCAAGCGAATAACTTTTTTCAGTTTCTTTATTTCTATTTTTTATATCATAAGAACCATAAACTTTCCACATATTTTTTTGAAGTTCTTTAGCTAATTTTATATTAAAGTTATTTGAAATATCTTGTTTATTAGAAGAATATGAGTAGTTTGATATTAATTCTGTATTAGACTCATGTTTTATTTTAGACATTACAGAAACATTGTTATTTATATTTTTTGCTTCAATTATTTTTTCACTTTCATAATTTTGTGAAACTACATTTTCCCAAAAATTGTTAGCATTAAAAAACTCTTGTTTATAATAAAGATTGTTTGAAAGAGATAATTTTTCAAAATTACTTTTTACATTACCTAAAAGACTTATATTATTTGTAGGTTTTATTTTATAACTTACATTTGCAAGATAATTTTTTTCAAAGTTATTTAAATATACATTTGTATTAAATGAAGAACTTAATTGAAACCATTCAAAAGGATTATAGTTATTACTTAAACCAATAGATAAAAACTTGTTTTTATCATCAAGATTGCTATTTTTTTCTTTACTGTATAAAGCAATCTCTTGATTACCACTTAAACCAGTATAGAATTTTATATTATTTAAAGCATTAAAATTATAGTTAAAATCTAATCCTCTTAATGTACTTTTTTCATCTGGGTTTGAAGAATAAATATTTCCAGCATTTAAAGAAAATCTAGAGTTTGAGTATTTAAGTGTCATATTTTGAATATCTAAGTTATTTATTTCAGCGTAGTTTGCAAAATTACTTTTTATTACAGAACCAAGGCTTAAATTACCATCAGCAAAAGGAGTATCATAGTTAAAATTATGGATTAAATCTCTTTTAGTATTTATTTTAAAACCATCTTTATCAGAAACAGATTCAGAAGCCGAAACGCTATATTTACCTTTTGAAGAAGCTGAATCTTGTGATAAGATGTTACTTTTACTCTTTATTTTTACTTCTTTAGGCATATCTACTTTTAGATTATATACCTCCATACGATCGCCAAACCAAAGGTAGATATATGAGCTTCCGATATTTTTGGCGTTTATTTCTACTTTATCATCAACTAATTTTACTGAAGCTAAAAAAGATTTTTGAACCATACTTCTTGTACAACCTTTTTTGTTTAAACTAACCATTCCATTTAAATCAGCTTTTATATTGATAGCTTCTACAGCAAATGAAGGTAAAGTAAAATAAATTAGAGTGAAAAAAAAGAGTATAATTTTAGTTATACTCATGATATTAAACCGTTAAAAAATTGATATTTAGTCTATTTTGAAAACTTTATCGATGATAACGTTTTTATCCTCACCAAATTCATAAGTTATTAAAGCGTGGTATGTTCCTGATTTTAATTTTTCGCCTTCCCATCTTGAGGTTAAAACTTCTGTTTTACCAGGGAATACAATTGTATTTTTTAAATCAACTCTACCAATAAACATATCATTTTCATCCATGATAGAAACAAATCCAGATGCTTTTAGGTGAGTATTTCCAGTGTTATCAACACTAACTAAAACATCTACTTTTTTACCATTTTTCTTTGCTAAAATATCAGCTTTTACAATTCTAGATTTTAATACTGTAGTTCCTTTAATTTCATTTAATATTAATGCTCCTAATGATAAACTTAATTCTAATTTTGCATTTATTTTCTTTTTATCAGTTTTTGCATTTTCAGGTACTTCAGGTCTAGCATCAAAAAATACTAAAGATTGTTTACCACCTTTCCAATTTGCAGGGGTTTTTACAATAACTTTAACTTCTCTGGTTTCATTTGCTTTTAAAACAAGATTTTTAGGAATAATATCTACATATTTAGCAATTGAATCTTCATTTGTAGGAGGAAAATGTGTTTTTTTACCATTTTTATCGAATCCTATATCATGTGCATACATTTTAAGATTATAGGTTACAGGAGAATCATTAAAAACTTTTATTGTTTTATTTCCATCTTGACCTGATTCTGTAAGCATATCAACTACATAAGGTGATATTCCTAAAGCGTTTGCATTTTTGCTTAATCCTAATACCATAGCGAACATAAAAAACATTTTTAACATTTTGGTCATTTTCTTACTCCTTTTATATATTTTTTTTGATTATTTATTTGAAAAACTTATACTTTAGATATTTTTATAACTCTCTTTGTTATTATCGATTCCACCGCCGCCGTCTCATTTTTATTTCCTCTTTTTAACTTAACACTTACTTAACTGAATTAATCATAACACCCTTGCTATCAAAGATGAGTGAATCACGCATATTTTCTGGTGGAATTTTTTGTGAGTAAAATCACACTAAAATGCCTATTTCTCAAAAATTAAAAATACATTGAGATCTATCATTGATAAGCTTTTAAAGTATTTATTAAAAATATGAAGTTGAACTGTAAAGTGAGCGTTACAATAGAATTATTGCTATTTTAATTTATTAAATATTTCGCTGTAAGTAATATAGTACAAGGGTTTAAGACAATAATTGATTTTATATGGCAAATTGTTTCAAATAATTAATTGGTTTTATATATTTTTTTTGAATAAATATCAAAAAAATGTCTCAAATTGTTTTATAGTAAGGATTTTATTGTTTTTAGCATTTTTAAATTTAGAGTATATTATTTTTATTACAATAAAAGAAAAATAATTTAAAAGCTATTATTTAAAATTTTTTGATATATAGTATAAATATGGATAATAGATATAAGTTAAAATGTTTCTAAAGGATGTATAAAAATGGAATATATTTTTGAGAGAATTGTTATTGATGAAAAAATTTGTAATGGAAAACCTATAATTAGAGGTAAAAGAATTGCAGTTCAAACTATTCTTGAATTTTTAAGTGTTGGAGAATCATACGAAGAAATTTTAAAACAATACCCATCTCTAGAATCTGAAGATATTTCAGCTTGTCTAAAATTTGCAGTTGAATTGATGAATCATAATTATATAATTAAAACTGTAGCCTAAATTAATGACTAAATTTCTAATTGATGTAAATTTACCTTATTATTTTTCTTTATGGAATAATGAAGATTTTATTCATCAAAAAAATATTGATGATTCTTGGGCTGATGAAAAAATTTGGGAATATTCAAAAATAAATAATTTAACTATAATTACAAAAGATAGTGATTTTTCAAATAAAATTTTGTTTAAAAAACCGCCACCAAAAGTAATTCATATTCGTTTTGGTAATATGAGAATGAATGATTTTTTTATTACTTTAGGTAATTTATGGCCAGAAATATTAGAGTTAAATAAAGAATTCAAACTAGTTAATGTATTTAAAGATCGAATTGAAGGAATAAATTAAAAAGAAGATTTTGTTATAAAAAAATTATTTCCATCACTTTTTATAATTACACCCCCATCTTTATCAGTTCTATAAATTTCACTTTTTGTAGCTTCTATTCTTTCCAAAACCTCTGGTGCAGGATGTTTATATGTATTATTTTTACCAACTGAAATAACTGATATTTTAGGATTTACTTTTTCCAAAAAATCCTTAGTAGAGCTAGTTTTTGAACCATGATGACCAACTTTTAAAATATCAGCTTTAACATCAATATTATCTTCTAATAATTTATTTTCGGTTTCTTTTTCTATATCTGCACAAAAAAGGAAAGAATTGTTTTTATAATTCAATTTTAATAAAACTGAATTGTTATTATTATATGATTTGTCATCTGTAAAACTAGGATTTATTTGGTTTATAACTTTCATATTTAAGTTTTTTTCTGCATAAAAATCATTTTTGTTCACTATTTTAATAGGGATATTCTTTTTTAAGATATTTTCAAATAAATTACTATATATTTTAGATTCATCTTTTTGACCACTATCCCAAATTTCTTTTACTTCTACAGAATCTAATAAATTAGAACAACCTCCAATATGATCACTATCTGGATGAGTTAAAACTAAAATATCAATTTTTTTGATTCCATTATGAATAAAATATGGCAAAATATATCTTTTACTAGCATCAAATTCAATTTTTTTACCTTTAATTTCTCTTTCATAGGCTTGTCCACAATCTATTAAAATATTTTTACCTTCAGGTGTTTGAATAAGAGTTGAATCTCCTTGACCAATATTTAAAAAAGTAACTTTTAATTTATCATAATCAAGTATTTTTTCATAGCTAATAAAAGAAAAAGAAATAATTATTACTATTATTGGTAATAAAAAATTGTATTTAACTAACTTTTGTTTAGAAAAATCTTTTTCTTTTATAAATTCAATAAAAATAAATATAACTGCATAAATTAATATAACAGAATAAACACTTGGCTTTTCTAAAGAAAATAATGAATATGGGTTATCCGCTAACTTTTCCACAATAAATAAAAATATTGTGATTAGAAAATATAATATTTTACCTAAAAAAACAGCAATAAAAGGAATAATAAGCCCTATAGTTATTGTTATTATAGAAAAATATGTAAGTAAATCTACAAATAAAGCTGATATTAAATTAGCTGGTAAAAATAAAAGTGAAAATTGAGAAAAATAATATATTTGAATAGGTAATACAAAGAGCTGTGTAGCAACTATCATAGAAATAATAGCAGATAAAAAATAAGGAATCATAGTCATTTTTTTTGCTAAAATTGGCGAAGCATAAATAAGTGAAAAAGACGCTAATATAGAAAAATGAAAACCTATATCATGAATTAATAAAGGATCATAAAAAAGAAGACCTATAGCTATAAAAAATAAAACTTTTAATGAATCTACCGTTTCTTTTTTAAAAAAGGCATAAAGTAAAACTAAATTAATTAATCCTGCTCTTAATATTGAAGGCGGAAAATCAGTAATTGCCATATAAAAAAGAATTGAAAATGCAATTAGAATTAAGCCTAAAATTTGATTTATTCTTATCCATGAAATTATTAATAAACCTGTTGCCATTATTAAAGTTACTTGCATTCCTGATGCTGCAAGAACATGCGCTAAACCAGTATTTGTAAAATCTTGTTGAATATTTTTTGAAACATGAACTGATTTAGAACCAAAAACTAATGAACTTACAAAATCAGCAGATTCTTTAGGCATATTTTTATAAAAAACAGATAATACTTTCTTTTTAGTTTTTATAATATAGTATTTAAATTCTTTTAATGTGTCTTTTTCTAATACTTCTAATTTATTATCTTTATTGACTGTTACTAAAGTAAAATTACCTTTTCTTTCAAGATATT
>ERZ1292633.4021-Hain-H41-02um-R1-4021-length-13880-cov-6_pt1 | contig 13880 bp, 9 predicted proteins | sample MGYA00564406_ERZ1292633 | MGnify/ENA primary metagenome ERZ1292633 (study PRJEB36523, sample SAMEA6512639) | groundwater metagenome | collected 2019-01-08 | study: AquaDiva: Metagenomics assemblies of 32 groundwater samples
GCATTACAACCTCCACGTCTTGCAATCGATTCCCGTTGTGGTCCTTTGCCTTCGTCGGGATTATGTTGTGCGCGGTGCTGATCTATCTACAGAGGATGCGGATGATGTCCACCAATGTCAACGAGCGGCTTCGGACCGTCACCGCAAAGGACACCTCCGTGATTTTTTGCATTGGGGGTGCGGTGAGCAAGGAGATCCCATTCGCAAGCATCCGTGGCTTATCCGTCGAGGATGCCAACGTGCGGCAATCCATGTCGTGCTTCGGGCCCAACCAACGCCTTCGCTACATTCGGCTGCACTTCTTAGCCCCGGGGCAGCCGGACGGCGGAGCGCTGGACGTCATTCGAATTGCCTCTGCGACTCATCTGACAGACCAAGAACAGCAAAAGCGGTGGGCATTCTTGTTCGCCAAGTTTGGTTGCCGCGTGCAGCTCGACATTGTCCCTCCACCTCAGGACATGATCTTGCCCATGCAGCAGGTTGTGTTTCTGTCACAACCGCAGCCAGCGCCCATGATGATGATGATGGCCCAGCCGCAGCCTCAGCAGCCGCCGTGGATGGGCGCGGCACAGGGCGGATACGCTCCCCCACAACAACCCCTCCCTCCGGGGTCCGTTCCGTACGGCGGCCACCAGCAACAACCCGCGCCTGCGTTCGGTGGGCCCCCGAACCCGTATGGCCAGCAGCAGCCTGCCCTGTTCGGCGGTGGCCCGAACACGTATGGCCAGGGCGCGTCACTGTACGCCCCGCATCAACATCCTGCGCCGGGGGGCAACCCATACGGCCAAACGTCGGGGTACACCCAAGGCCGCCCGCCGACGGCAGCTCTGTTTTAGTTCTTCTTTTCGTCCCCCATTTGGTTTTTTTTTGTCAGCGGATCCGTCCGAAACGTCGCGTACCTTTGTCACTTGTTGCTCGGCGCGTGTTGGCCGTGGGGATGAAACGTGAATGGCGCGTCGGGATATAACCCCCACACCCGCTCATGGCAACAGACTCTCTCTCTCTCCCCCCCTTTTTTCCCCCATTGCTATTAAATCAGTCATTGGATCAATGTCTGCCGCCGCCGCCTCAGGAGCCTCCAGCATTAAGATGGCAAAGCCCATCAACTTGATTCACTCCTTCAAGGAATCGGGACAGCGTGTCGCAATCTGGCTGTTGCATGACAACCACCTGCGTTTCGAAGGCGTTATTCTGGGTTACGACGAATTTATGAATGTCGTGCTCGACGACGCCTACGGCGTCAGAATCAACGGGGGAGGGGGCGCAACAGGGGGCGATCCCACCGCCTCCACGACCACTAGGATTCCTATCGGGCGCACGCTGTTAAAAGGAGACACTATTGGACTCGTTCACGTGGCGGAACCGACGTCGTAATGCGAGGACGCCGACAGAAAGCAAACCCTGGTCGGGGTCATGGGTTTTTTTTCCCCGGTTAGCGCCGCATTTATGAACACTGAATCAGAATTGATCTCTCGCTCGCGGATCGTAGCATGCCGAAGCGGAGCGGGTCCACGCACCCAGCCCTGATCGACGGCTGTTGCTCGCCACCGGCTCGACTGATTGTTGTTGTTGTTGCAGTGGGTTTGCACCCATACGGGTGAAGACGGTACCTTCACACCGGCCCTGAGTTCTACTTTTTTCCCCCCCTGGAGATCGTATTTTTCCTACTTTGAAAATTCGTTGGCGGGGCATCGACCACCGATCGTATTCGAACAAAAGATTTTGCCGCTGTAACGAAGGCCCTCCTGACGCGACCGTGATGCCGCCGAAAAAGACCTCATCGTCACGCGACGCGCCGTGCGACGACGAGCCTTCCGCGAAGAAGAAACGACCAGAATCATCTTCCTCGACGACGGCCGAAGCCACTGCGCGGGCGCCGGAATCGCCCGCCCCAAAGCCTTCCGCGCTGACGGCCTTCACCCCCGATGCGACGGCATCGAGAACCAGCGCGCCACTCGCATCCTCGACCACGTTGGTGCGTTCTCCCGGCCCTCCTTCGCCTGCCACCGTACACGACGCCTCGCCAACCGCGCTTGGCAACCCTTCGGGCGCGCCCCTCATTGTCCGCGTGGCGCTCACCGGGGGTCCGTGTGGAGGCAAGAGCAGCCTCCTCTCATTGCTACAGACCCAACTCGTGGATCGCGAACAGCTACGCGTGTACACCGTACCGGAAGCCGCCACACTATTGCGAGGCTGCGGCCACACGTGGACGAATCTCAACCGGGAACGGGTCACTGAATTTCAACTAGCATTGCTTCGAGTCCAAATCGGACTGGAAGATCAAATATTCGCAGTCGCGAGAGCCACTGGGGAGAACTGCCTCATCGTGAGCGATCGGGGGACGATGGATGGTCGCGCGTTTTGCGACGAGGATCAATTTGCGGACGTCGTGGGTCGCGCGGGGAAAACGTTAGAAGAGCTCCGCGACCGCTACGACGGCGTGATCCACCTAGTCTCGGCCGCGGATGGGGCGGAATCGCATTACAACTGGGACAACTTCGCCAGGTCGGAAAGCGTGGAGGAGGCCAAAGCGAGCGACATGCGCCTCCGGCAAATGTATCTTGGCCACCCGCATTTAAAAATCGTCCACAACAAGGGCACCTTCCAAGAGAAGATGAACGTCGCCATGGACATCATCTACGGTTGGCTGCAACGCCGACCGCCCCCGCACCGAACGCGACGATTTCTGCTGCGGTCGCCGCCAGACTGGTCTCGTGTCCCCGGAGCGAAAGTGACGGTCCACATCACGATTACGATTCTCGCTGCAACGCAACCGCAGGAAGTGGCCATGTTGCTGCGGCGACGCCCGGTAGAAGATTCGAGCAACGAAACGTTCCTCTACCACCGGGCCGATTCGAGCAACGGGCTGACGGCCCAGCACCGCATCTCCGAGCGAGAGTATGAAATTTATTCACAGCAACGCGACCCATCGCGCGATGTGATCGAAAAGCGCAACACCTGCTTTTCTTACGGCGGAGGCTTTTTCGACGTGGCCGTGGTGATGACTCCCGCCCGGTTGAACCACATGACCGTGATGTACACCGACGGAGAGGATGAAATGACCCTGCCTCCGTTCCTGGACGTCATCAAAGAAACCACGGGGGACCAGCTGTACTCTAACCATGGCTTATCCGATCGCGATCGGCCATTAGAGCCGACTCCAGCTGCGTGACCAAAGGCGGGAGAAGCGACGAAGCAACAAACACCTCCAAATAAAAGGACCCCCCGCCAAGGCGCCAATGTCCAATTGCGTGAGAGGGGGGATGTGACGGTTTTCAAAGCCCACGAGGTGTCGTGATTCTCTGATCGCGCGATGGAACGCCGAATTGGAACAGAGCTGAACGACTTGTTCGCCATTCCCATCCCCGTGCCCATCCCTTCGATGTCCCTCCCCCCCTTTTCTACCCTGCAGTTTGTCCGTGTCTATTCCCCGGTGTGCTGTTCATGCCGTTTTCGCCGTTTTTCCAATGACCCTGAATCCTCCGTGGAGCCACTCGGCGCAATTCACCGGGCGGCGGGAATCGCCCCCCCTCCTTTCCTGCCCGGGAAGCGAGCAGAGGCGCTGCTTGTCGTTCGACACACCGTGATGATGATGGCTTATCGGTTGGGAGAAGTGTTCCCACCGTTCAGAGTCCGTACGGGGTACAAAGAAGAGAGAGAACGAGAGAGTGCGAGAGTTGTACAAGGAATCCCCCTCCGACCCCCTTCGATCCCCCCCCTCTGCACGGGCCTCTTCAAGGTTTCTATCTTCTTCGTCATCAGCTTCGCTCCTTCCGCCCCCTCCCCTCTCCCCCTGTACGGAGCACTACGCTTTTGTCCATGGAGGCGAGGTTTGTACGTGTCGTCCCTTGCGCTTCCCCCCTTTCGCTCTCCCTTGAGAAGAAGCTTTCGTCGTCGAACGAGATGATGAGGGGGCGGGGCGCCACCCTCCTCGAATGCGTTTGTCACGGCGGTGTTCCCCCCACCTTGCATAGGGTAACGATCGCCATCTCTATTTTCTCTCTCTAAAGAAACCCAAATCCCCACCCACCTCATTCATACGAGTATTGTCTTCGACGCATCAGCATGTCGTCTCAGATTCCCGCTGACGAAGAGCACCCACACAAGCGCCGTCGTCGGCACCGCAAAGCTCACACGGAGGACGATGCGGCAGCCGATGACCTCGCAGCCGCCGAGGTGGCCACTGGAGCTGGCACGGACGCCGCCTGCGGCCAAAAAGATGACGACGCGGCCGTAACTCCTCCTCCTCCGCCGAGTGCAATTGAATGCTTACTGTGCGCCTCGGAGGTGTGCACCGCCATGGGCGTTATGGAATGCGGGCACTCCATGTGCCACGTGTGCGCACTAAAGTGCCGTCGCCAAGCGATGCGGCACGACTCGTCTTTAGCGGCTGGCAGCAGCAGTGGCGTGACTCCCGCGGCGGCGTGCGATCCCCAGTCGATTTGCTGTCCGGTGTGCCGCGGAATCGGTCGACGGCTTTTCATCGTCATCGAGCCGCCCCCGTACGATGCCGCCGTCCTCGCCTCCCGCGTCGCCTGCGCCGTTCCTAACCTTCTTTGCGAAATCGTCGCACCCCCGTCAGCGCCAAAGGGACAGCCCTCGCTGCACGAAGAATACGGCTTCGTCGCAACGGTCGATGAGGTGCGTAGTCAGCTACAAGTGCTGGACGGCCTTTTGTGCCCCTTCGCGGAATGTTGGGACGCCACCGGTCAACAGATCCCCTTCTCACATATGATGCATCTGCATCGGCACCTGCGCGACGCCCATAGGGTTCAGTACTGTGAGTGCTGCCTCGAGCACAAGCCCGTGTTCTTGTCCCAGCAACACGTCTACAACGATAATGAAATCCAGCGCCACGTGAAAGGCGCTTGCGCACAGAAGGACAGCGAGGCCTTCACCGGCCATCCGCGTTGTCTGTTTTGCCGAAAAAACATGTACGATGCGGACCATTTGCTGAAGCACATGCAACACGAGCACATGACATGCGACCTGTGCAACACAGGGGAATTCAAGTTCACTTATTATCGGGATCGAGCCGCCTTGCTGAGGCACTTTGACGCGCGGCACTGCGTTTGCCGCCACCGGGACTGCGCGGAACTCGACGTGTTCCTCCGCGTCTTTCACGGCGATTTGGAATTGCAGTCCCACTTGTGTCGCATGCACGGCGTGCAGAATCGCGGAGTCAGTTTGGATAATTTTGGGTTTAAGTTCGGCGGCGGAACGGCGTTCGACCCGCCTGTCGGGTCGTCTAGGAGCGGGGTCAACGGTCGAAGTGGGGGCGCGGCGGCGGCACCTCCGTCGTCGGGCCTTCATGCATCCTCGGTGCCAAGTACCGGGGCCAACACGCAGGCCACAAAAATATTCTTCGATCATGTGTCACATCTCGAAGAGGTGGGTCTCGTGCCCTTGCGACCGGACGGTGACTTTTTGCGCGAGCAAGATCGTGTTCAGGTCGGCACTCGGCAGGACCAGCAAGAAAATGAGAGCGAACTATCGAGACACCTTGACGCCATCCTCACGCAGGACCAGGTCAAACAGTTCAAGCGGGCCGCCGCGGACTATTTGAGTGGAAGCTTGCTCGCCACGGAGTACTACTCCAAGTTTCGTGCCTTTTTTAAGCATCCCGAAGACCACGACTACGTGTTTGACCGCATCGTGAAGTCGTTCCCACACGCGATTCGGCGCGACGCGCTCGTGAAGGCCAAGATCATGATGACTTGCGAAGAAGAGGAAAAACGGCGGAAGGCCGCAGAGGACGACAAAGTGAAACGGGGTCACGATAAGGTTCGTTCCTTGCACAGGGCTATCACCGAAAAGGCAGAACGCGGTGGCAAGAAGAGGGCCACGACAACGAACGACACACCACAGCAGCTGTCATGGGCGGCGGCGGCCGCACCACCCGCCATGTCATCCCGAGCCGCGCCGGCAACCCTGTCGTCGATCGTCGCGCAGCACACGACCGCGACCGGCACAGCTTCCACCTCGTCCTCGTATCGCGGGACCACCGGCCATTCGGCGTCGTCCAACACGTGGGCCTCACGCTCCAACCCTTCGCCGCCCCCGCCTCCTCCACCGCCCGCCTCGATCGCACCGTCGCAACTTCCATCCACGGCAATGCCGCCAGTGTTCACTGACCCGACGGCATTCCCGGGATTACCGTCGACGTCCAATCGCCGCGGCAAGCCGCAAGCCAACCCGTCGATGGCAGCGGCCTGGAATGTGCATCGCAGGAAATAAACAAAACGTCGACGGGGGGCGGACACTAAGTGACACTTGCTTTCTCATCGCAAGCGCTGTCGAGTGAATGGGCCAGATCCGGTCCGCATTTTTCCCGTCCCACTTTCACCCACCCCACTGGCACCACCACCACCCACATTGATCCGCGACAAGCCAGCAGCTTTTTCATGTTGCCAGCGGCGTTCGCGACGGCATCTGTTGGTGAGGGCCTTCACTCCACACCGATAGCTTCCGCACACGAGCGCGAGAAATCGAAGAATCATTGGACGCCCCAGCTTTCATTACCCGCATTTCTCCCAACTCGGGGGCTCAAATGACTTCATCGCTCGGGAGGGGATGCTGGCGACCGTCGCAACGGCTGCTCTTCGGTTCGCTGAGTGGGGACAACGCGAATATGCCCAACCTCACTGCCCTCACAAATCGACAGACGAAAGTCGACGAAGTGTCGAAGTGGGGTGGCGGAGAGGAAACATCCAGTCGGCGGGGCATTCCACGCAAAGTCCGCGAAGAGATGCGGCCTATTAACGTGTTGCACGAGTCCAGCAACGTCGTCATCGCGGGCCGCCATCGGTGCAACAACTTTGACAGTAATCAGTACTTGATCGCGTCGAAACGGAGCCAGGAATGCGTGCTCGTGGACATGGCGGACGACTGGCCTGACGACTGGGTGGCATTCATCAAGGCCTCGGGATTCACGCTGCGGAGCATTTTCTTCACACACCTACACATCGACAACTTGCTCGGTGCCCTGCCCCTCTGCCAAATGCTGCCCCAAACCAAGGTCGCGTTCCACATGGGCGACAAAGTATGGCTCGATCGTCATCGCGATGTGTGCGAGCGCTATCGTCGGCAAGACGCCGCGGACTTGCCGCCCGCTTTCTGGGACCCGGATCTGTTCATGAAACAGGCCCAGGAGATGCCAGGACTCAGCAACCGACACAACGGGTTTCTGGACCTTGGCGATTTGCTTCTCTTCTACATTCATACACCGGGGCACTCGATGGGCCATTGCATGTTGCACGTGCCCAGGGAAAAATTGCTCTTCACGGGAGATTTGCTGTTTTATGATGCGGTGGGCCGCGTCGACCTCCCGTACGCCTGCGGCGAGCTGCTCGCACAGTCACTGCGGTCGTTGGAGGATTTCCCCGACAATACCGTCCTTCTACCAGGCCACGGGCGGCTGTCAACCATGGGTCGCGAACGACGCAAGAATCGCGCGCTGCAGCGCGTGTACGAGTGGATCGGCATTGGGAAGGCGTCACCGTCGGTCGGGTTCAACGACAAGGGTTACTTTTGATGATGAGAAGAGCAGGTGCGGCCATCTAACTCGGTGTGCCCACGACCATGTGCAATGGGGGGTTGGCTTCTGTTAGTTCCACAATAGTTCCGCAAAAGAGCAGCAGCACCACCAAGACGATTGAAAAAAGCATCTCAAAACCCCCTTCCCTCTCGCTCTCTTCTCGCTCCTAAACTCCCAGGCTGCTTCAACGCCATATGACCTCTCGGAATTCGCTGGTACCGTCGGATATGCTGCGTTTCCGCTGCCGACTCGAATCTGCGGATGGCAAAGACGCCCACCGCAGCTTCACCGGCGTCTATTATCCGCGCTGGCGGGCGTTGTACGTCGACGAGATTAAGGAGTCGCTGGGTAAAGTGAAGCTGACGTCGGTGCTGCCGTTCGACGTGTATCTCAATCCACAAGTCGGCGACCGCAGCGACTTTTACTACACGTCCGATTTCGTGCTCGGTGCCACGTTGAGGTTCGACCGGTGTGATGGTGGCGAAGGTTCGGTCGCCGATAAATTTCCCGGCAGCCTCGACGTGCTCAAGTGTTTCGTGGTGACCCATGTCGATGACAGCCAGCTTCGAACACAAACGGAGAGTGGCCGTGAAGCGTCGCTAGCCTCCACGCTACGTCGCGGCGTACCGTCAGACGTTGTCAAACAGTTGATTCAGGTTCGGGCTGCCTTCAGTGCTCGGTGCGGTGAACTTTCCATCAAGGCCATCGGCAGGCGTTTTCGGACGATGGACGACTCGGGCAACCGGCTAGTGTCTCGCGAAGAGTTTCAAAAGTGTCTCAACGAAGTGCACTTGCACTATTCGTCGGAGGAAGTGAAACGAATCTTCGACGCGTTCGATACGAACCAGGATGGACAGCTGTCGTACGAGGAGCTGCTGTTGGTGATGCGCGGCCCGATGTCGGACGTGCGAAAGTCAGTAGTGCAGCAAGCGTTTGCGAAGCTCGACGCTGACCGCGACGGACAAATCACCATCGCCGAGATCGGTGCGAAGTATCGCGCCGCGAGTCATCCAGACGTGGTGGCCGGTCATTTGACCGAGAAGCAAGTGCTCAGCGCCTTTGCTTCCGTGTGGGACAGTCGTGACCGCAACGGCATCGTCACGTTTGCGGAGTTTTCAGACTACTACTCCGGGGTATCGGCCGGCGTCGACAGTGACGAGGCGTTTGTCGAACTGGTGAGGGCAGCTTGGAAACTGTAGACACGACCCCCTCAATACATTTTCCGCACACGGAAAGAGGAACACCGATGTACACGGAGATCTCCCCCCTGTCACTTCCCGATTTCTTACAATTGTTCAACTATGGATTGGTTCTTGTGAACCACACACACCCGCTTTCACCTCGATTCGGTCGTTACCGTCTCTTGCCTTCCTGTTGCGTTGACAGCATCATACCTCGCTCCGCACCCGTAGCGTTGAACGTCTTCCTAAGGTCGTTCATCATCATGGGCGACGCCGCCGGCGTGAAAGAGCTGCAAGACATCCGCGCCAGCCTCGTGGCCTATGCCCAGCGGCACCGAGTGACCCTTCAGCACATCATTGGCCAAGGGGTGGTGTTCACGCTCGATGAACTGCGGTGCGCGAACTTTCCGCAAGCAACAACACGGCCGTCGCCTCCGGCGGCGCCATCATCGTCGCCGTCGCAGCACACCACGTCGCACCACACGAGTCATGGCGGCAGCGGGCCCTCGAGTTCCGGTAGCGTCGTGCGTGCCAGCGAACCCACCGAGACCGTCCTCAATGTCGCACAGTTCGTCGATGATACCCAAGGCACACCGGAAGAAGGGGAGTCTCGCCGTAGTAGCAGTATCGCGAGACATACACCGACGAACGACTACGACTCGCCCGAGTTTCAAAATCGCCTGCAATCGATGTATCAATCGTTTGAGCAACGGAAGGTGATTTCCGACTCTTGTGCGACGATTCCGCCGTTTCTGGCCACCACGGCGTTCGGTGTCGAAATGGAAACGATGCTGCTCAAGCACCCTCATGAGCTGTTCTATGACAACCGCGTGAAGGCACTGAGGGATGTGGTACCTGCGTTGAAGGAGAATCTGCCGCAGTTTGAAGGCAAGATCGACTTCTTCGAGTACGAAGCGGCTAAGAACGATGCCGTTTACGATAATTGGAAAGTGACCACCGATTTGTCGATTAAAAGTGATGACGGACGGCCGATCTTCGGACTCGAATTCATCACGCCGAAGTTGGTGGGTGCAACGAGTCTCACCTTGTTGAAGGCCTTCGCCAAGGAGATCCGAAACAACGGGTTTGGGTGCAACACCACGACGGCACTTCACGTTCACGTGAGCTGCGAATCGCTTACGAACGAACAAATTCGCCGTTTTTCGCAGTACGTGGTTGCCTTCGAGCCTGTGATGGACAGCTTCGTCGCCGTACCCAGACGCGCCGATTACTCGCGTTACTGCCGCTCGTCGCTGAAGAGTGTGTCCATGCTCCGGTCCATCCCCGATGCCGTCAACAAGGTCGCGCGGGTGAACGTCTCCCATTGCATCGATCGGCTCTGCTCGCTGATGAACCCGATGCTCAGCACGGCCAAAAATTCGCAACGAAATCACAAGATCAATTACACCTTGCTGCGAGGCACGACACTGGGTCAAGCCGGCCGGCGGCTGGAGTTCCGCCAGCATCAGGGCACCGTGGATGAAGGTGAAATCACGCATTGGGTTGTGCTGGTCATGACGTTCTTGCATCGGGCGGCGCACGCGTTCGCGGCCCCTGATCCCGCTCGGGTGCGTCACGAGGACTTTTGGGCGCTGGTGCAAGATCCGCGGCTGGAGGAGTACTTCACCATGAAACGCGTGGCGCTGGACATTCAAGTCGAGTTTACCTACGATGGGCGCGAGCTGTACCTTCCCACGGAGGAGGATGGTGTGCTTCTCCCACAGGACGGCGACGATGACGACGACGACGGCGAGGGCGGCGCGGCTGACAACGGGCCGCTGGCGCCGACGCGACCACCATGTGTCTTGTCCGTCTTCCCCCCGCTGACCGCGCAAGCCATCACCGTCGGGATGCCCCCAGTAGCCACCGCGCCGTCCGAGGCATCTAGCGACGATCGAGAATTGATCGAGTCGTTGAATCAACGACGCGCCGGGGTCGTTGTGCAGCAGTCGTCCCCAACCCGAGAAAACATGGTTGGCGGAAGGGTGGCCACCGTAGGTGCAGCCGAAAATGTCGGACCTCGGCACACACCCACCGCCACGGTGCTCACCCCACAGCCGCCAGCGTCGGCCCCACCACCCAGCGGCGTGGCGAAACGTCCCCTGCCGGAGCCGCGAACCGAGGCGGTAGAACCCATCACCGCACGCGTGGGAAACGTCGCACGTCACGGCCCCACCACCGGCCCTACCACCTCCAGCGGTGCGACGCGGGTCACTGCCACCAATCTCGCCGAGGACGAAGATCTCCTGCTGTCGGCGCTTCTTGGGACGGTTCCCGAAACGAGGACGGCCAGAGGAGCCGGTACCCATCATCCAGCAGCCGCAGAAGCGCTTCCTCAATCTGCGAATGGTGCCGCTGGCCTCACAGCGAGACAAGCAGTCAACGCAACAGCCGTTCTCGCTGACCAGGCGACCGTGGTGCCTATTCCGCGTGCGGCCCGCATCGAGGTCGAACTTTGCGACCGCAACGTTGACGTCACCAAGTTCGTCACACGCGTGGCCGAGCAGGCGACCAAGTTGCTGGCTCTGGCGCTCTCGCCTCGGACGTCGCCGGACGACGCGGAGGACGAATTGCGTTGGACGGTTGGACCTCTGGCGCTGTCGTCATCGTCAGGTGCCCATCAGGTGCTGAAGCCGCACCATGGCGTGCGATACACCACGCCCATGGGCCGTGCGACCCAGCCGTTATGCGCTCAAGTTTGCGAAGTGGCTCGATTGCTCGCAAATGGAGGCATTTTGCCAGCGGGGAGCCACCTGGCCGGCCGCACGTCGGCAGCCACGATCTCCGCCACAAGGGCCGACATGCCAGTGTTCCCTTGTGTCTCTCAGAAGCAGGGCTCTGTCTTCGCGGCTGTGTCCTTGACGACGCTGCCGAACGAAAATGTGCCGAGGCTTCTCGCCGTGCTGTTGATGTGCCACGACGTTCTGGGGCAATGGTTCAATTTTTCAGGCCTGGTCAGTCCGTGGATGCTGTTCGGTGATATGGCGTACAAGCGCGCGGCACAGCGTGTGCCGACACAGCAGCTGCCTGCGTACGCGGGTCGCCGGGACGCTTTGCTATTGATGGAGTCGACCGAGTCTCGCCCTGCGCAGATTGAGACGCTGGTCGAACTTCTCAACCCCGCTGCCGTTCGCGACGCGCGTGATCGGCCTTTCACATTGAGATTTCATTTGGCGAATTCGCAGCCCGGTGACACTTGGCGACGCGTCGTCCTTCGCGCGAACTGGGCGTACGAGCCGGGCGCCACATTACCGGGCAACCATTACGCCCCTTTATCCGGCGAGTCGGCAGGCCTCCATTTGGAAGCGAGGCTTCGTGCCACAGTGGCCTTGGTCGAATGGTGCGCCACCATGACTCACGATACCTTCATCGCTCTCATCGAAGACGCCGCCCCGTCGTGCACGTTGTCGCACGAGGTCGTGATGAGACGGCTCGCGCGGTTTGGCGTCATCAACGAGTCGTTCGCCGACGTCGCTGAATATTCATGAATGACACCCCCCACGACATATTCACATTTTCGTGTAATGACCGCACACCGAGTGCGTCTTTTTTGTTTTGGACGTCGTGTGTTGGTTTTCCCCGTTTCTTTTACTCCAACACCAATTCGTAACGACACCAACTAGTTCGGACCAACCAAACCTTCGTGCTCTGCATATCGGTACGTTTCACCACATGACCGTCCCACCTGTCAACGCTACTCACCTGTCGTGGCACAAAAAAGTGTTTCTCTTCCCTTCTTGGTATCCTTCCACTTCATACACACACATCACACCGACGACGACGAAAAAAAATGCGTCGACTTTGCCGGCTGTATGAATCCCACCCCGGCCATGACCCATACACAGTGCCGCTCTGCGTCTTCGTCCCGGAGGACAACTGCACCCGCATCATCAACATTGACCGTCGTAATGGCCATTTGATGCATCATGGCATTCCGGGCGTGGACGTGTTCGAATCGCTTGCCAGTGCGGCGGAGCATTTGACGTTCCTCGGGTTCAGTGCGTCATCGTTCAATCCCGAGCCGCTGCCGCTGTTGGGCGCTTACTTCTCTTTCGAGGGTAGCGATTGTCAACTGACGCTCATCTGCTGTGAGTATTCGCCGGCCTTTTTATGGCAGCGAACGCAGACTCCCGCCCAATTCATAGGCGTCGACCCAACGATGGTGCAAAAAATGTTCCACGATGATCCGACGCTGTTGGTTCCGGACGATCCCGCGGTGCACCACCTGCTGCGCTTTTTGAGACAGAAAGTATACGACGTGGGTGAAACGCGTTTGCAGACGATTAAAATCCTCTATCCATCGGACAACATTGTGACCATGTGTGAAGGGGTGCAGGCCAAGTTTCAAGCGATCGACCCACCGTATACCACCTTGTCGCTGAATACGCCCATCATGTCAGACGAGATCGACCTCTCTTCGACCCTCACCGATTTATGTCGGGGAGGGACGGGTGGCCGTGGTGACTGTCAAGCGCTCTCTCCGACCTCCTGGCTCCAACCCACGTTCAGCGTGAGTCCATCGCTGCCGACCTCCGCGGCTGCCTGCGCTGCGCAGAGGACGGCGGACCTCCCGGATCTCATTTCGTACGCGAACAATGCACCGTTCGCACGCTACTTCGAGGACTTTGGGTGCGGCTTCGCCATTACCAAGAGCTACTGGATCCTGCGGGCCGTCACGGCATACTTTTTGCCGCCACCAAGTTCAACGCCGTCACCGGCGACTCACCAAGGGTCCTCTCCGTCGCAGCCAACGCAATCAGCCGCCGCGCCGTCCCCTTCTCCTTCTCCGCCAAGGGGGACCTCGGCCCCAGCCGTATGCTCTCTGCTGCCCCCTTTGGTCTTTTTCATGTTTCACTGGCGGCGAAATCGTTTCATTGCCGCCGCCCGCGAGACGGCGGATGGTGCAGCCGCCTCCGTGGCCCCTCCGACGGTCCTTCCGCCGGCCGCCGCGGACGCGCAACGGCGATGCCTCGAGGGGGAAACGGTGGTGGCGTCGGTGAGGCAAGCCGCCGCAGCCGCATCGGCGGCGCCCGCGGATGGCTCGTCATCACGACTGGCGGCCGCCTCGTGTCCGCGCGTTTCATGCACCACGTCTTCTGCCGGCGGCTCGTCGACGTCCCTCGTGGTGCAGTTGACGTCGGTGGCGCTTCTAATCGACTTCA
>ERZ1292633.4023-Hain-H41-02um-R1-4023-length-13877-cov-7_pt1 | contig 13877 bp, 7 predicted proteins | sample MGYA00564406_ERZ1292633 | MGnify/ENA primary metagenome ERZ1292633 (study PRJEB36523, sample SAMEA6512639) | groundwater metagenome | collected 2019-01-08 | study: AquaDiva: Metagenomics assemblies of 32 groundwater samples
CGCAACGCCGGCGACGGTAGTGTGTGAATGCGCGCGAAGCAGGAACGGCCGTTACTACAGCTTGCCGGCCGACATGTGCCAGCTGTCACGGGGTCGCCCGTAGTATGGCTTGAGTGGGCGGTCCAACTCAACGTCCAAACGCCGTAGGTACGACGTAACCCGCTCTTCCACAATCGCGAGCATCTTGCGTTTCAGGGCGCTATGAACGCGATCTTCTAGGACCGTGGCGACGCTCAGCGGGGGGTTGCTCCCGCCACTCGCGAGCAACGCCACCACGTCATCCACGCACGCGTCGACAAACACGCCGATGCGGTAGACGACGTCGTACGGGATGAGTGTCTTGGTCACCATGTAGTAGCGGCTGCGAATGAGGGACGGCAAAGCGGACTCGAGTTCGTTTTCAACCTTTTTACGCGCGAGCCACGCTGGCTGCCCCACCTTGAATGACATCTCTGAGAAATTCTCAATCGCCATGTTGGCAATGGCGGTGGCACCGGGATGATGGTCGGCTTGATACGCGGCGAAGGCCGGTTTGAGCGCCTCCAGCAAACGAACGCTCGGTTGAAGCGTTCGCGCGCGCCGAATGCGTTCCACGAGCACGACGACGCTCTCAAAGCCAAGGTTCATTCCCTGGCCGAAGAACGGCACCACACCGTGGGCCGCGTCTCCAAGGAGCGCTATCTTGCCGTCCAACACCCAGTGCGTGGTGCGCAAGGTCGCGAGAAAACTGTGCGGGCGTTGCTCGTCGAGCAGCTGGTCGACCACGTTCGGCACGATGCTGGGAACGTCGGGGAAGGTCTGACTGACGTACGCCTCGATTTTTTCGCGCGATTTTCCGAGGGAGTCGAACGATGGAACCGCTCCGGCGCCAGTGACGGGGAGAAGCCCGCGAATTTCGGCGGTGTAGTCCGGCAAGTACAGCGTTCCCGTGAACGTCGGCGTCTTATCGGCGAGCGCCATGAGGAAATGCGCGCCGCGCGGCCAAATGTGCAGCGCGTCCGGCCGCATGGAGTACTGACCCAGCAGCGCGTCCGCCGGGAACGTCACCTCCCGGTAGCTGATCCCGAGCCGGTCGATGCAGTCGTAGGCGGGGATGCCCAGGTTGCGGTAGATTCCGAGCATCAGCCGCCGCGTTGCGCTGCCAACGCCGTCAGTACCGAGCACGACGTCAACCTCGGTGCTTGCCGAGCCAACGACGGCGAGCGATGTCGCCGTCCACGATACGCGACGGTAGCTGAGGGACACCTTGCCTGACGGGGTGATGGCCATGTCGCTGAGATCGTGCTCGAAAAAAAACCGAGCCCCCTCTTTTTCGGCCGCTGAAATCAGAAGTCCGTTGAGCTGCGTACGCGACACAGAATAGTTGACCTCGAAGCGGCTGATGCCGTACGGCTGAAATGCCGCGGTCCCGTCGGCGCCATGCATCATGCGACCCTGCACGGGGACGCAGAGTGCCTTCGCGGCGTCTTCTAGACCCACCTCGCGCAGCGCGTGGAGTCCGCGGGACGTCAGGATAAGGTTGATGCTGCGACCTGACTCCGCCGTCAGGCTCCGTATGTCGACGCGCTTCTCGTACACTCGAACATCGAATCCGAGGCGGGCCATGTAGACGGCAGCGAGGCAGCCGACAAGGCCACCTCCGTTCACCACGAGGGCCGGTCGCGGCTCAGTGGCGCCAGCATCCGCCGTTCGCGCCATTTGGATTTGATTGCGCGCGACCAACGAGGAGTGAGGGGGACCTCAAACCACTCAACTGCACGAGAGGAGGAGTAGTAAGGGATCGCGCCCACTCATTCACTCCTGTGAACGTCACGTGATGGGGTTGGGGGGGGGGGCCCCCCCCCCCCCCCCCGACACCTCCCCTGGGAGAGGGTTGGATGCGACGGTCTGGTCCGGCCCCAGGAGGAAGCTGCAAAAATTGAAACCGGCTGACCATGAGGGCGAGAGAGAGGGAGAGAGACAACGATGCTTCCCTTCCGTTTAACCTCCTCTGTGGGGGGGGGGGGGCATGACCTTCAAAATTTTGGCTCTAAACGTCTGCGACCGCCGACGTCACGTTTTCATCGAGAAACAGAGCTTCCCACAACTCGGGCAGTCCAGCCGCCATGTACACGGGGACGCGGTGGAGGGACACGGTGTCCCCTTCGTTCGAGCCGATCTGTGCGACGAGGGCCACGGCAAGGGCGTTGTTCCAGGTCTTTTGCAGCTGCGGGGTGTCCATGCAGCGAACGCTGGTGATCGTGGTGAATGGCACCACGCGGCGGCGACACATGCAAAATCCGCGACGCGTGTCCACGATGATCTGACGCGACCGTCGGTCAATCGTGAGTGTGGTGGAGAGGAGGTTGTAGGTGTAGAGCAGCGTAATCCCCAACATAATCAGCACCTCAAACAATCCTGCGGCGACGATCACGCCGATTTGCTGCGTGGGCAAGTCATTGTTGTTGTTGACGTCAGACGTGATCGGAACGACCGAATCGCCAGGATGGTGCGAGGATGACGCGTTATGGGCTTGGGTCCCTGCCGCCACGAACACGATCACGATGAGGAAGTCCAAGAAGAGCATCATGATCCAGCCGCAGAGGACGATGCGGGAGATGGGGGTGTGGACCTTGGCGATCCCCTCGTCGTCGAAAACGACCGGGAGACTCGGCACGTGGCCGAAAGCGTTGCGGCGCCTGGATGGACAGGCGCTGACTACCGGTAATGGTTCGTACTTGGTTGGAAGGCTGTCCATTTTGTATAAAAAAACCCCACACTCGTGTGAGAGAGAGAACAGTGATGGCTGCTATCATCGCGGGGAGCGTCAAGAAAGATGAGGTGTCATTGATTTGTGCAGCTGCGATAGTTTTCCTCTTTTTGAGTCCACGACTTGCCTCGTTTCATACTCACCGGAAACCACAGATTGGGGGTGAGAAGGGGGTTGGGGAACGCTGCATTGCATGGCTCTCTCGTCGTACACTTCTTGGGGACGAGGGAAGGGGGAGGGGGGGAAACAGGATAGGCGTCTCCTCCTCTATCGGATAGGAAAAGTCTCTCGGATCCGTACACGCAACGCAACCTTTCAACACACACTGCATTGGACGGAGACAATAAACAAAAAGAAAGAGAAATGTAGACCCATCTGCAGCTCATTTGAGCGGTGGTGCGCGAGAGAGCGGCGTTGAAGACCTCCTCATGAGTCGCGTGAGTGTACCACCTTCGCGGGACGCGAGTGTGCAGCGAGCGGCTGCTTGTTGAAGAAAAATGGAACGGGGGAAACTCATACGAAAGAAAAGAAGAAGAAAGAGTTCGCTCCTCCGCGCAGAACAGTGAGGGATTTTTCCCGTCGCGCCTTTTGTTTTTTGTTTTGTTGTTGGTGTGATTAAAATGGGGCCTGAAACGCGGAAAAACCACCCGAGGGCACCGCTCCAGGGGAGACGGAGCCCGCCGACGACGAGTGCTGATCCGATTCTGGGATTTGCCGCACGATCACAAAGCCGAGCTCCTTTTTCGATGATGGGCTCGCGTTGCCATCCGTCTCGCAGTATGTGATTTGCCCGAGGCAATCGACGTGCGTGGTCCAACGGCTGCCGAAGAGGCTGCACTGCGACTCGAGCAACGTCACGACGCCGGTCTCGTGGTCGTACGCCTCGACGAGCGCGCAGCTGTAGCCGAAGCCGGACAGGCCGTGCGCCTTGGCGACGTCGTAGTTCATTACGAGGACGGCCGTGGTGCCCGTCGACGTCATTTCCTGCACGAGGAACCGAATGCTGTCGATGGAGGCGGTGCTCTCCTCCGGCGCGACGGAAACGACAAAAGAGTGCACGACGCGGCTCTTGAGAAACTGTGTGCCGAGCTGGGCCATGAGGGCGACCGTGAAGCGCTCGTTGAGGATGCCCAGGCTCATGAGCTCCATGTCGCGCCACGCGAAGGCGCGCGACCCCCGGCGGCGCTGCTGCGTCACCGTCTTGAGATACGCTTCGTAGAAAAGTTCCTCGGGCGAAGCGAAGTAGTCGAGCTGCGCAAAGGCCAGTGACAACGCGGTCAGGTGCGGGCTGGGCGTGGACGCGAAGGGGCTCTGAACGGGGCAGGCCGCGAGGGAGAAGTTGCGGTTGCGGGAGGGCGTGTGACGCGTGATCGAGGCAGCGGGGTATCGGCGGACGATGATGTAGCCACGGGTGCGCAGCTGGCCGGCGCGACGGAGGGCCATGGCGTCGAAGAGCGCGGAGACGGGCATGCTCCACGAGCGCTGTAACGAACTAGAGCTTGCATCAGCGAGCCGAACGAGCCTGTTCGCGTGATCCGACGTTCCGGGGGTCACCGGGTCCATACTCAGAACAAGGGCGAATTCTCCAAATGAGGGTCTACCACAGTGAAACGGCAGGACGGAGTCCGGCGAAATGTTCACCATCATGGCTGCGGCCGGCGACGACGCTGGGGCATCTCCGGCGGCGGACAAGGTTGCGTTGGTGTCGAACATGGCTCGCAGCTCCGTGACAAAGTGCGTGAAGGGGACAGGGATGGACTCAGCGACGGCGGGGGGCGCCGCGCCGCGAATGGCGCGACCGCGGCTGCGCGGCGTCGTGTTCGTCAGCCCTTCGACGTGGAAGTGACGCGCGTCGAGGAATCCTCCGACGAGGCTGGCAAGCCCAATCGCGGTGGCGTCCGCGCAGCAGCTCACGTGCAACCGCCGCGTCAAGAGGTACTCGTTCATGAAGTAGCTGAGGCCCGAGAGGCCGACGAGCAGCATCGAGTTCAATTCGTTCGCGAGCCCGTGCACCATGCGGTCCGGTGTCACGTCGGGGACGTTCAGCCTCGCGAGTGCCGCGGCCGCGATGGTCAAGCCGAGCGGCACGGGCGGAAGCGGGAACGGCTGCGGCATGAGGCTGCCCTCCATGAGCGATCCCACTTGATAGACGGATATGGGTTCGAGGCCACCGTAGGAGGGGCGTCGCGTGTTGTTATGGATCGGGGACGCGCCCAAGCTCAGCGAGGGCTGCGTGGCGCTGTGCGGTCCGCCCGGGTGTTGGTTCGAGGCGCCACCAAACTCATCCGCGTGGCGCAAGTGGCGCATCGACTTGGCGGACACGACGATGTACCCAAGGCCGGTCATCGAGGCATGGATGCGCTCCAAGGGGGCGGTCCACGATGTGCAGAATCGCTTCGGATGTGCGTCGATCACACGCGTCATCTGCGTGTCGATGTTGAAGCCCGCCACGACGCCCCAGTGCGGCGTGCTGGCCAATCCGACGGCATTGTGAGCGACGTTGGCGTCAAATTGGATGATCATGACGTGGTTCGGGTTCTCTGGGTCTTCGTTCTGTGTCACGTGTTCGATGAACTTCCCCTCCAGGTCGGACTGCGACACCGAAACGCTGGCTCCCTTCCGAGCGTTGAGGCGCCGCACGTGGCCACAGCGAACGTCCAACGTGCTGTCATATCCTTTGCACTTGAGATACGCCGCGAACATGCTTGCCGCCTCGTCGAGTGAGACGTCGGCTTGGAGCACCACATCCAGGGGCAGCTGCAGGGTTCTAATCATGTCCGACAGCGGGAGGCCGCGGCCGTGACCGTGGCTGTTGCCCGTCGCTCGAGGGCCAAGGATGAGGTGCAGCGCCCAGCCCAACGCCGACAGGTGTGCCGACACCCACGGACTCACCGCGTGGGCGTGGATGCCCTCGTGAAGGCTGCCGAGAACGTCGCCGCGCATCAAGTCAGCCGAAAACATTGGCTCCACGTCCGCGCGCTCGACGGAGCGGACGTTGCCGCTCATCTCCATCGTCGAGTCATCGTCCTTCTTCAACACCCTAAGAAAGCCGCGCGCTCGGTGCGGTGCGGCCACTTGACTGCCGAGGGTGGCGGACACGGAGACGTCGTAGGCTGGACAGCACATGGCGTCGTAGAGCGCGTTCAGGGGCAGCTCGATGGTACGCGCCATAATGCGCGTGTCGTGCGTGAGGGCGGCCTCGGCGATTTTGATGCACGTGTCCACGGCTTCGTAAATGTCGACCACGGCCGCAAAGAGGCCCCCGTTGTTCGGTAAGAGGGGCCCGGACAGGGAGTGGAAGATGCTCTCGCCAGGGGAGACGAGCTTGTTTGACGAGTGAATGACAGCTGCCTCGCCGCCCAAAGACGGTGGCGGCGCGAACTGCCCCCCTCCATCGGCGGCGTCGACGGTGATCGCAAGTGGCCCCCCCCCGCGGCCGAGCGACGATGGCATGTCGCTGCTGCTGGAGTGCAGTCCCGCACCGCCAACGTTACTGCTCGAGGCGCCGCGGGACGGCGGGGCGTTGAGCGGCATCATTAAGGGTACCGCGCCGGGGCTGACGAACATGGACGTCTTGAACGTGTCGTTTTCGCCTTCGAGGGGCTGCCCCGAAGCAACGACGGTGGGGAGCTCCTCGTTGCCGCCCTCGGATGCATCGAGGTCCTGCTCCACGACAACGCGGAGGGCTTCCTGGAGGTAGTACGGGTCGAAGTTGACGATGCGCAGTCCCACTTCATGCCGCGTCACGGCGTCGTGCAGCTCTTTTCGAAATTGATGTAGCGGCAGGCGGACTTGGCGCTCGCCGATGTCGTTGTTGTCGCCGACTTGCAGCTGGCCCTCCTTGGGCATCGCGTCGAAATGCACGACCTCGACGGTGTAGGCCCCCTTGAAGCGGTTGTCGACGTCGAGAAACTCCCTCACGACGTCATACATTTCCTGAAGCGTCAAGTGACGGCGGTGCAGCATGTGCAATGGCAGCTGAGCAGAGAAGAAAATGTCTTCCACTGTCACCCGATGCTTTCGCTCGGTCGCGGCGTCCACGACCCCCGTACCTCCGTCCGCGCTCGTCGAGGCGTCGTCGGTTTTAAATTGCAGGAGGCCCGTGAGACCTGCCGCGAGGACGGCAAGGGGATTGCATGGCATGCCGTCTTCAAGCAGCTCCGGCTCCCAAGGGTATTGAGAAGCGAACCTGGTGTTCCTAAGCCGGTTTTCGATCTTGTCCGCCCGCTTCGGCTTGGGCGTTCTCGCACCCGATCGAGGTGTCTCCGCCGATGATTCATTGTCCTCCACCGTCACCCGCACGTTGGAGGACTTGGAGCTGAGGTTCCCTCCGCTCTCCTGCCGCTGCTGGCGACCGGAACCTCGCGTCAGGCGTGAACCGCTCAGACTGCGGTTGTCGCCCCCCTGAGCGGCCGCGGGGTCGCCGGCATGGTTCTCGCGCGAGGAATGCGTCCGATGGGACCGGTCGGGAGGCGCGTCGCCGTCGGCGGAGCTGACCCCGCTCGAGAAGGTGCGCCGGTTGGTCTTGCACACGTGGTTGAGATCGTTTAAAGCCACCTCCCAGCGGCGCAGGTGCTGATTGATGTCGGTTGTCGATGCGCCGTTTCCCATGGTGCGTGTTCGAGATAAGAATAAGAGTAGTACTATTAAGAAAATTTCAGGCGAACGACTGAGGATTCGAACGCGATCCTAAGGAGAGACGGAGAATGGATCTGTCTTCCACTTGATGAACGGCTACAAAAAACAATCTGCAAAAGAGTACTTTACTCTGTAGACGTTGCGAGGACGATGCCAATTCTCAAAAAAATCCAACGAAAGAGGAAAAAAATCGAGCAAGACAATACGGGAAGAGAGGGAGGGAAGAGAGCTTGCCAAAACGGCTTTTCAGCCGTCAGACGGAATTGGAGGAGAAATACGTGCCGTGACGGCGCACCTCGATCCTTGCTCGTCGACGTTTGTGTCTTCACCGCCTGGCGACAGAGAGCCACACGGTCTGAAACACATCCATGAACTTATTTAGATTGGGATTCGCGGAAACGGTCCCGCCAGGCATCAGCTTGGCAAATCCGTCGGACAGCTTCGACCCGAACGCGGCAAAGTCGTAAATCGGAATCAGCAAGCCGGTCTTTAAAAAAACGAACACGGCCGCGTCCGCGCCGCCAATGTTTGTATCCTCAACGGTGAAGCTTGGCTGCAAGCCCCGCGTGGAAGGCTTCGTCCGACGACCGAAAGTGACTGACTGGATGTTTTCGTAGGCAATGTTTACCGCGAGACCGTTCTCACCCGAAATGGCCAGACACTTGTCCAACACAAAGATGGTGGCGTTTTGCTCGCGGAAGATGTGCTGTACGTGGGCGTCGAAGGAGCCGATGAGCGACGCGACATTGAGGCTCGGGAAGGCCTTGGCGAGAGCGGTCCGCTCACGGTCGTCCGTGACGCTCTTCACCTTTTCGCCAACGGACGCCGCCGCGGACTTTGCAAACCCCATTAGCCCGCCAAGAGCCCCACCCGAAGATGCAGCGGCCGCGGGAGCCGCAGCGCCGGCAACTATTTTTGGAGGCGGAATGGCACCCGTCCACGGAACATCGATCTTGCCGATGAGATGCGGCGGCGTGGCCGGCGGGGGCGCCAGCGCCGCCGTCAGAGACGAGACCAACGCGTCCGGCAGTACCTTGTCTCCCACGCCTGCGGCTCGATACGTGTAATGCGGAAACGTGTTCTCAAAGTCAGGATTCAGCGCTGCCGCAAAGGCTCGGCTGAAGTAACAGCAGTTTCGCGTTAAGAGGTGATAGGTAGCGGCCTTCCACTGCGGTCGCAAGGCATCCAACACTTGCTTGACGCGTTCCGGCGTGAGCGGCGGATTGACGGTGCCGAGCGCGATTTGCTCCTTGAACTCACCTACGGCGCGACGGGGGGCCACGGAGAAAATACCATCCACGTTGGGATCGTGCGCCGAGTCGGCGGCGAGGCCGAAGGACCACTCGCAGCCGAGCACCTCGATGCCGACGTGAAAGACGCCCATCTTCACGTAGGCGAGGGCATCGTTGCTCAGCTTGGTCGCGCTGCTGTCCGACGGCACCAAGTTGTAAACATTTGCGAACACGGGAGTTCCCGATGAGGCCATTTTGCAGTAAACCTGGGCCGAGAGTATACAAAGAAAGGTGTCCTATGTGAGGGGGATACTGAATGTTCCGATGCTTCGATTGTTTTATTGGAAGGAGCGCCATCAACGCGGCTGGATGCCGCAAGGTCGTGCTGCGTGTGCAAACGGAATAGAGCTGTCAGGGGTGCGCATTGATTTCAGTACACCGGAAAAGCAGACGCGTTGTCATCTTCAACATAAAAAATGAGACGGGCACACTGAACCGCACACGAAGACCGTACACACACAATAGCCCAGAGCGAGTGCTAAAGAAGAAAAGAGAGACACTGAGAGGCGGCCCCCCCGTTCGGGTCGTCGTCGTCGCTTGCGCGACAAGAGGAATCGGCCGGGGCTTCCGGAGTACTCGAAGAGGTGACTCGGCAATCGAAAAATCAACTAGGGCGCGAGGGTCAGACCACGAGGCAACCGCGGAGCGGTCTGCACAATGGCTGATTTCATGCCGGTGCCGATGTTCCGGTTGTGGTCTTCCAGGCCGGCGATGCCGACCGCAGGCCTTACCGCGACACCCTTCAAGCCGAACGCTTCGGTGACCACGGTGCCGACGAACTCCAAGTTCTGGAACATTTGCAGCGTGCCCGTGTCGCTATCCCAGACGCAGCCGAGATAGCAGCCTGCGACAGGCACCAGCAGCCGCCAGCATTTTTTCAGTTCCTGGCCGCCCTTGTCGCAGACGCCATTCTGCAGGTAGCACGACGTGGTGCCGGCCGCGTGGCCCATCTCGCCGCTAACGTCGGCCCCGGCGGAGGCGACCACACCAATCTTGAAATTGTCACCGTTGCAAAGCATTTCGTAGTAGTACTTCCCCGTGTTCGGCGGGAACTCAATGTTGCCCACCATGGGCCGGAAGTAGACTTTACCGCCCGCTTTGAAGCTCCCCTTGGGGCCATCGTAGGCGTACATGTCGGCATTGACGTCGGTTTTCCACGTGAAGTGCACCGGCTTGACGGCGATGGCCATGGTGCTTTAGTGATGACAAGGGGGTGTTGTCCACGGGCGGATGATGGTGATAAATAATGGGGGATTGGCACCAGGAGAGGTGTGTTGTGCGCGTTGCCTAAATGCTTGCCCTATTGTGTGTTCACATGTCGAACGAAGTGCCAGGTGCCCTCCAGCAACAACACTGAAACCGCAGCGCCCGTAGACATGACTCGGAAATTATCAACTACCGGTACCCGAGATGAGGGAATAGTACCCTGCTCGTGGGTCGCCGCACCTCGCAGATCACTCAGGGCAGACCTTCGACAAGAACGAAAATAGCGCCGCGCCCCGTTCACACGGCGGCTGCCGCCATGTCATTTTCGAGCCGGGCGATCATCTTGGACTGCTTCGCGGCCTCACGTTTCTCGTTGGCTGCCACGCGCGCCTTCAACAGAGGCAGAAACTCGGTGGCGTACTGCTCCTGCGCCGCCTCCAATGCGGCAAACAGGTCCGGGATGCCCTCGCCGGTGATGGCCGACACCGCCACGGTCCGGATGCCTTGATAGAACTCGTGCACGAAAAGGCTCAAAGACTCGGTCAGGCTGGCCGCGAAGCCCTTTTGCTGCCTCACGGCGTCCGACAAGGAATCCGGATCCCGCATCCAGTTGAACAATTCGGTCGGCTTGACGACATCAGTTTTGTTCACCGCGATCAGCAGCGGCAATTGCAGCTTGTACATGATGCTGCTGGCGTAGAGCATGGTCGACATGAAGGTCTGGGGGTTGGCGCAGCGGCACGCGTCGGCCACGAAGATAATGCACGTGGGGAAACATGCCGCGAACGCCTCTGTAATCAACTGCCCGGACGCCGACCACGTGAAGACTTCAATTTGTCCAGGCGTGTCGACGAAGACGACGTCGAGCTCCTCTCTCCGCCGCTCGATAATGTCAATGACTTGATGAATTTTCGTGGCAAAGAGGTTGAGGGCAGTCATGATCGAGCCGTTCGGTCCCAGCCGGTACTGCGTCATGACCCCTTTGTAGTCCACCGTGTCGCGGATGTCGATGGACGCCGCGAAGGGGACGTCCGCGACGGCTGGGTCCATGTTGACGTAGTAGGCCCGGAGGCCGGCGGTCGCCCCACCGTCGCTGCCGGCGGTTGCGCACGATTCACTCGTGAAGTGATTTAAACGCTGAATTAGAGTCGTCTTTCCGGTGCCTGCCATGCCGACGACAAGACATATGAGAGGGCCCGCGGGCGGGGGGGACGACGGTCTTTTCGGCACGGCGACGGCTTCTGCCGGTGCGGCTGACATAACAACGAGCGATCCCTCCCCTTCTTTCGCTCTCAGGGTGTAGGTCAGGACGGGTGACGAAACTCAAAATTTTGACCACACGACGCAGACATGCCTCGGGAGAAGGACTCCAGGAGGGGGGTAGACAGCGTTGAGTTCACGACTCCCGATGAAGCCTGAATCACACAATCGCACCCCTCCTATCTCGAGAGCCACGCATTATTGATAGCGAGCGAGAGTATGTGTATGTGAGAGAGGGAGAGGAGAAACGTATTTAAGAGAGAACGAAACGATGACAGCAACAGTCGGTCAGTTGACCAACGGCGTCTGCTCGGTGGTGCCGACGGCAGCCGGGCCCGCTGTAACCGCGGCGGCTGCGCTCGCCGCCGCGGCACGCTTCAGCTTGAAGTAAACAGCGGCGGCGATGAACGAAACCACCACCACTCCACCAACGACGCCTCCGACGACTGCGCCAGTGGGCGTCGGCGCGGAGGTTGGCGCCGGACTCGGCTCCGGGCTAGTTGTGGGGGAGGACGTTGTGGAGCTCGTTGGTGACGTGGGGGGTGGCGGCGTGGGCCGCCGTTTCGTCTTCACCAGCTGCGCGGAGTCGATAACGGCATCGTCCGCCGATCGGTAAAATGTGATGTTGCACACATCGCGCACCGACCCGGCCGCCTCCCGGAGCATCGACTTCACGACTTGCGGGACCGGGCGACCCATGTTGCTCATCATCATCCCGTCATCGGCGGCGAACTGGAACATGGCGTAGCCGTAGTCCGCACTGACGTCGGCAACCCATGGGCGGTCCATCGGCGGCTCGCTGTTGCCTTCGCGGTTCCCGGCGGCGCCGTTCAGGATGTAAAAAGGGCTGGTCGGGTCAGCGTAGCTTGTGCCCGTCAGCTGGCCGCCGTAGCTCACTGGGTACGTGCGTGTCCAGCAGTGCATGTGGCCGGAAACGCCGAAATCGATCCCAGCTGCGTCGTAGATCGGCTCGACTTGTTCGCGGAGCAGATCGGCGAAGGTTGTGCACTGCATCTTGTCGCCGGTGCAGTACAGGGGGCGGTGATGGACCGCTACGAGAAAGACGGGCGGCGACGTGACTCCCCAGGGATACGTCACGGCGCCGGAGGTCTCCTGTAACAGCTCCTGTTTGAGCCACGCCTGCTGGCGCGGGCCGATGTCCGCAGTGTCGATCCAGGTCTCGGAGTCCAGCATCAGGAAGGCTGCCGACCCCACGTTGAAGCGATAGTACATTCGGCCCACGTGGTCTGGGTCCTCGGCCCCGGGGGATTGATCGCTCGCTGGCGGCATCCAGAGGCGCGCCCGGTAGGCCGTGAAGTTCCACCAGAGTTCATGATTTCCCGGCGTCGTCATGTAGGGCACGCGCGAGGCCGCGGGCTCGATCTCGCGGAAAAAAATATCCCAGTGGTGTTCATCTCCGTCCGCATAGCTGATGTCGCCGTAATGCAAGATGACGTCCACCTCGCCAGCCAGCGCTCGCTTGTTCATGGCGGCGACGGTGGCTTGGCCCTTCGGGCCGTAGCCCAAGTCTGCGATGGCGAGCACGTTCAGCGGCCGGGCGGTGGTGCCGATGTTGGCAGGGAGGGCGGCGTAGGTGTACCAGTTGCTCCACGCGACGGCATCGCCGACTTGATACTCATACGCGCAGCCGGGCTTCAACGATGACATCACGGCGCTGTGGATAACGCCCCACCAGCCGCCCACCGTGTACGTTCGTGTCACGCCTGCGGCGGTGCCGCCTTGCGCGGTCGAGCAGCTAGGGTCGCGCTGCGACGCCGCCAGCTTCCAGGTGACAGTGCTGGTGGTGGTGTCGTTCAAGGTCACCCACGTCACGCGTATCTCACTGAGCGACGCGGACGAATTGAAGCTGAGGTGCACTTGCTCCGGTTGGAAGGGCGTGCCCTCGTTGCAGCACGGCTCGAGACAGAGCTTGAACAAATCAGCGCAAACCGTCTGCGGTACGTTCCACGCCAAGCTGTCGATACCCTTCACGAGGAGCGGAGCGAGGTCCAGCAGTGTGGCATTGACGATTATTTTGCACAAGTCGATGTCGACGGTGGTCTTATTTTTCAGTATCGCGGCACACACGTCGTCCACCAGCGCGGCCACGTCCCCGTCAACGGTCTTGTTCTTGATGATGTCGACGGCGATGTCCACTACGAATTCGCACAAGTCGCACGTTAGGTTCGTCGGTGCGGCCTTCACCTTTGTCGACAAGGACGCACGGGGCACTTCCACGACCTGCGGCGACGCTGCCGCTGTGGAGACCAACACGACCAGCGCAGCGATCAACGAAAAGCGATGGACTAATGGATGTGACATAAGATAATGTGGTCTCTCCACAGAAAAAATAGAATAGAGAAGGGATGAGCACGAAGTGAGCGGATGAGCGCCAGTCTGGGAACCTTCGTACCTTGGTGTCTTGACCGCCGGGGAGAATGCCGCCACACAAACGAACACACAATGTGCTGCCGGCAATTCCAATTGGTTACCCGCGGAAAGAATGTCACTCAACTTTTTCCGTCCCATCCGTCCAGTATCTTCGCTCGCGCGGAGAGTTGAAAAGGTAGCACGGAGTAAAGAAAAGAGAAAAGCGAGAGATATAAGAGAAAGGGCGACGGGTGCGTTGACTGGTAGCGAGCCGTCGAAACCAAGCTGGAGATCAGAAACGTGACGGTTACTTCTTCTTGCCGGCGGCCGCGGCAGACTTGCCCTTCTTCTTGCCGCGCACC
>ERZ1292633.3374-Hain-H41-02um-R1-3374-length-15614-cov-6_pt1 | contig 13873 bp, 8 predicted proteins | sample MGYA00564406_ERZ1292633 | MGnify/ENA primary metagenome ERZ1292633 (study PRJEB36523, sample SAMEA6512639) | groundwater metagenome | collected 2019-01-08 | study: AquaDiva: Metagenomics assemblies of 32 groundwater samples
GAACTGGGAGATGGACTCACTTTGGTTGCGCTTTGCGAAGGAAAGTAAAAACGGTCCGCGAAGGGTGGAGCTCACTGATAGGCCCACGCCGACGGTGCCGATCAGGCGCCACAGGAGGGTGCAAAGCGCCCCCGAGACCGGCGAGCGTCAACGCCATACCAACGGAGAGGTCCGTGGTGACGAAACGCAGCACCTGCGACGCCTCGAAGGCCAGGTGCAATGTGATCATTGCGCCGAAGAGCCACTCCGGTACGTGGCGGGTGGATCGCACGTAGAAGTAGATAAAGACGGAGATGCCGAGGTGGCGGCTGAAGCGCTGAACAGATCAATGCTTTGTCGCAATTTGACATAGTCGACGAGGAAGAGGACGTTGTAGGCGAACGCCGCTGCGAGAAACATCAGAAACACGACGGCCTTGCGGCACTGGTGAGCGCAGGGTTCACCGGGCAGCATCTAGCCGTCGACAAAGAAGTAGTAGATGGCGCCCTGGACTCTGGAGATCCAACGGAGCGGAAAAACCCCTCCGTTTCCCCACTGGATTGAGGACCTGGGCCGGTAACGTGGTGCCCGACGGACGGAATGCGCGAGGTTGTTTCCACCCCGTCACTCCGCAGCGTGCTTCCAGCTGGCTAAGGTTCGACTCCGAATCGCGAATGCTATCCGTGCCGCTCATTGCTTCGCCGATTGAGAGAAAAGTCAAAAAAGAGAATGGGTCTATCGCCCTTCCCCACAAAACTATTTTTTTCATGTCTTCGGCTCGCCATGGTGAAAGGGTGTGGTGCGTCGGCACGGAAAAATAGAACGTTTGCTGCGACCAAATCTCTGCATCGTCAAGACGCCCCCTCATCAGAGGTCGAACTCCTTGAGAGCTTCGGAGGCCATGTCGGTGTCGTCCCGATGGAAGACGATTGCGTTCGGATATTTCTCATAGAGCTGCATGAGCATCACCGCGCCGCCGTTCGCGGCCGGATTCGGCTTGCTCATGAACAACGAAATGCGCTTCTGCGCGTTGACCATCTTCGAGGCCGCGGTGCTACGATCCAGCCCCGCCCGATCGTAAATCTCTGCGACCCGACGCGAATAAGCCAGCCCGACGGCCTCCCCGGCATCTGAGCAGCTGCAAAACTGACTCTGGGACTCGACATACAACGATTGGCCGAACGCGGACGCCCCGACCCCAAACATGTTGGCGTTCTGGCGGCACTCGCGCCGGCTGTCCTCCTCCCCCATTGGGGGCGCCGGAGACGTCCCGACGGGTTGGGCATCGCACGCGGTGCTGAGACAGTGCTTGAAGTGCCTCTCGCACTCTTCCCGCGGGATGCCGCAGAGGCTGTAGCACGCGTCGTGTTGGAGGCAACACGGCTCCAACCGAGGGTCCGCGTCGATGCGCAGCGTCGATGTGCCGCACCCGTTTGCCCACACAGGGTCGCTGCCCTGCACGTGAACTTGCCCTGGCTTGCACTTCCGCAGTGCCTTACGGGCGTCGGTGGGCGGCTGCGTTTGCGCGTTGCCGGAGAACGACCCGCCGCTGTACTGATGATGGTGCTTCTTGTCGTCAGTAGGGGGATGACCACCAGCGGCCGCACCACAAAGTGTCGCCGTGACAATCACGGCCACCGCGAGACGGAACCACCCACGGCGCGAGCACATCCGGGGCAACAAGGGCGTGAGTGCGGAGGGGGAGGCACTTTCCTTCCACCACTCAACCCTCTCCGGCGAAAATAACGTCTCTGTGTTTTCGAATGAGCATCATGAGGGTCTCACCCAACATCGCCCCTTTTCCATCCCGTAGGACATAGTAGTGCGTCGCCCAGGGTGGGTAAGGGCGTGGAGGAGCCCTCTACCCAGCACGACAACAAAGACAACGAGTCACGCTGTCTCTCGCGCGCGCCAATACTCGTGGACCGCCGTGCGGTCGCAGTACGCGACGGGACGAGTGAAATTTTCCCCAACGACGCCGCGTCAACTGAGCACCACGAGAAACTCCGGATACGCCTGTGCGGTACTATAAATGATGAACTCCGACGCGGGGTCGCTGGGCTTCTCGCCGATGACGGAGTCGGCGTCGGATCCAACCCCCCTTGCGCTGCCGCCGCTCCGTGCTGGCGGACGCCGCATCGTCGACGCCCCATGACTGTTGGCCTTCACGACGACCGGCGTCCCAAGCGCCACCCGCGCCACGAGCATCGCCCCCTGGTAGTAGGTCAGCGACTTGCGCACGTCGGACGCAAAGTACGTCCCGTGACCGAAGACCGTGCCGGCCGCCTCGCCGCTGCGGCGGGGATCGAATCCACTGTCCGTGATGCTCTCGGCCGACGCCATGGAACATGCATGGAACAGGTACTCCTCGTTGATGCCCTCAAACGCGGTCGTGTCCTTCACGACGAGCCCTGTCGCTTGATTGGCCGGATGCAGGTGTGGTTTCACCAGGGCGGCGTCCGCGGGATAGGTGCGAGCGCGTTCATTGTTTGCGCGGATCAAAGCGCACTCGAGGCGGTACTTTTGCCAGAGAACCTGATTTTCAACGCGCTTCACCGACGCGACACGTCGTGAGGACCCCGTCGCGCTGAGGCACGCCTCCACGATTGAAGCGAAGTATTGCGTGGGGTGGCGCGTCGCAGGGCTCCCCATGCCGACCCAGTATGGCGGGATGATGCACGTCGCGGCCGCGACCTGGCCGGCGAGGTCGGCAGCCTGCCGCTCGAGGGTGGCCGCCGCCGCGAAGGCCGCGGTCGCCTCGCTCTGTAGCCACTGCGCGTGTTCCGTCTGCATTCGGATGACTTCGGCTCTCGCGGCGCGCAGTGATGGCCGAATCGCGACGTCCGCGGCACTCACGTCGTCGGCCATCCCTCCCGCGAGCGACTGCAGCTGGCCCCGCAATGCGCTGGTGGCCAAGGAATCCGACATCATCGTCACGGCAAGCTCAAGCGTGTCACCGAGGGCCGCGACGTCTTCCTGCAAGCCGTCGCGTTGCGGGGCCGCTCCCGATGATGGTGAGGGGGTTGAGGGCGACGAGCCTCGCCACGGGTCGTGCGCGTCGTCCTCGTCGTGGTCGCCGTCGCCCGGAAGGGACATGTCAAACAGGGCGGCCCCGCCGCCCTCCGACAGCCACACGCTGCGCCGGGAAATGCCGCCGTGAACGATGCCTCGCTCATGGAGCGCGGACAACCCGTCGATGCACTCGATGAAAAAGCGCAGCAGCTCGTGCGGCGTCCACCGTCCGGTGGGGCGGGCAAACAAACCTCTGGGAATGACATCCCACAGGGACTTTCCAGTGAATCCGGGAGCGTCGAAGTGTAGATAAGCGGTCGGTCCGTCGATGAACACACCAAGGGGCAACACAAGGTTTGGGTGCGGCGTCCTTGTCGAAATCTGATCGGCCGCACCGACCCTTCGCTCCAGCTGGGCGAGGGACACGCAGTCCAAATCGACAGTCTTGAGAAAGCACGGTTGACCGCCAAATTTTGCTCGAACGGTGTATTCCGCGCTCAGGCCATCGTCGTCGTCATCGTTGATGGTGTACTGTTCCTTTTTCCGACCTGACAGGATAAACCCATTCCAGCCGCGCAGCCCCGCGGCACGGCGGACGATGTCCGACACATTCAGCTCGGCGAAGTGCTGGTGGAGTCGCGCGGATTCGATGACGGCGATGTCGAGCATGCGGCGCGCCGCGTCATAGGTCACCGCGGCCCGGGCCGTCTGCTCGTCGGATTCGGCATCGGCCATGCGTAGTAAGATGATGGCCGACGGGGTCATCGACGCATCGCCAGCTGGTCGCCGGCCGCCCTGCAGCAGCCAGTCGCGATCCCGGTTGCGACGGTTCCTCGCAGCTTGCCGGTCGGTGAGTTCGTCATGGCACGCCTGTTCCTCGTCAACGGCCGCACGTCGCGCATCCTGCAGGACGCGCGCGAGCGGCTCCAGCGCCAAGGCATCGCCCGCGAGGCGGCATGCGTTTTGCAAAACGTCACGGACCGCATCTTGAAACATTTGGCACCGTCGCTGCATCGACTGCGCGACACCCACCAACAAGTAGCGCAACTCCGGTGTGACGTCGGGCAGCGCAGTCTGCGGGACGTCGGCATTTTTCACAGACAACAGAGTTGCTGCGCCGCCGCTCCGCCGCGCATGGATTTGTTGCCGCGCCGCGCCCTCCTTACCCTGTAGCGCGAGGATTTCCGCGTGCGCCGTCGCCACGATGCCTCGACGGCACCATTGGAAGATTTGATCCATGGTCCACTTCTCACGCGCGTCGATCGACTCGACAAGTGCCTTCTTCTTCCCCCCTTGGTCGTGATGCGGCGTTTGGAGGCGCAGCCAGTCAATCGCACCCTGACAATGGTCTAATTCGCGCGAGAGCCTATCGACATGCTCCCGTTGCAGCAATCGCGCGGCTCTCCTGCTGGCGATGATGCGGTCGCGTCGGATCAAAACGTCGTCGGCGGATCGGTCGTCGGTGGCGCCAGAGGTCTCGTCGCCAGTCGGGTGGGCCAGCACGGCGTCGATGCTGGCGTTCGCCGCAACAATCTCGGCGCTGGCCGCGCGGCAGGGCAGGGCAGCCTCCGTGACCGCTCGTTGAAAGCGCTGCCGTATGCCAGTATAGTCCTTGACAAGGATCGTGACTGCTTCGATGGCCTCGAGCCCGGGACGCGTATCAACGACTGACGGCGGCCCGACCACGGCCTCCACAACGTCCTGCCAATGTTGCATGTCGACCGGAATACTGTGCACCAGCGGAGACACCGTCATGGTGGTCGCGGCTGCGCCGGCAGCCGGATGGACGCTGCGGTGACAGTGCCACTTCCGCGGCGGCGGTACGGCCCCAATTGAATAAATGCGGAGAGCGTGGCTGAGGCTGGCACGGTCGGTGCATCCGAATGCACCGGCCATTCCCAAATCCTCAAGGACAACGTCTGCGTAGCGAAAGTGACCACTGACGGGATCCCTGCGCCGCACGACCAACGGGATGGAATCCCACGACGCCGCTGCGTCGCCGCCCTGACAGGCAGCCCAGCGATCCATCTCGGTGGTTCGATGGCGCGGATCCAAGTGGCCGTACGCGCCCATCGAGCAAAGGTATCGTGTCGTCTCGAGCTCTTGGACGGCAAAGCGCCGGAAGCGTCCAGTAAGTGGATCCGTGTGAATGGACACGGAGTCCGGAAGGAACGACCACCCCCCGTCGTCGTCAAGGGCGTCACACGGTTCGTCGCCGCTCGGAAGGTAGGCGAGGACCTTCTCCCCTTCAGCAGCAAGGGCGGCCGCGATCCACGCCATGTGCGGGGCGGGGGGAGCAATCTTTGCTGCTGAAGGGGGCAATCTGGGCGTCGCACAAATGGCCCACCACCACCGCGTCACCTGGGGCAAGGGATAGCGAGAGTCGCTGACAAAAAGAGCCCTCCCACGGATACCGGATGGGTGAAACATCCGAGGGACGTCTTAGACGAAACATTGAAGATTACGCCTGCTGGAAAACCCACTGCCAACCGTTTGGCCGATGGCTGTCCAGAAAAAGGTGGTGATGCCGAGGCCGTCTTCCCTGAGCCCCACTCACGCGGCTGAATTCGACGGGTCAACGTGCGACGCCGCGGTGGCGGCCTCGGAGATGCACCGCTCGCACGCACACTCGAACATGTAGGGAGCGAGGCGGTCGCGGCGCTGCGTTACATTCTCCAGAGCGAGGTACAGCTCGTTGATGTACGTAATCGTGAGCTGCTCGCCAACGCGGACCGGGCGCTTGGTCACCAGTGCCACCTCGCTGTCACGGCCGAAGCGCACGAAGCAGTTCGGGCGGCAGCTGTGGTTGAAGCATGACTGGAGCGTGAAGAGGCCGGCACCTGCGGAGACGCACGACGGAGGGACACTAGGATGCGCATCGATCGCGGTGTCCTGCTGCTCAGCGGGGGCCAGCGGCTCGGGAGGCGCGGCGGCGGCGTGCGATGACTGAATGTTGAGGGCCTGTGAGTTGAGAGCCAGCTGCCCCAGTAGGGTCGTGAGCGTCGCGTCCGTGAAAAGCGCGTCAATGGCTTCGCCCGGGAGACGACGCCCGTCCTGGCCGCCCTTCTCGACCGCCGGCCGCAACACTCGCCGCAGCCGCGCGAACCACACGGCGGGGTCGATGCCCTCCAAGGTGGCGTCGTCGGGCGGCTGCACGAATCGATTGAATGGGGCGGTGGCGGCCGCGAACACTTCGGGGACCGTGGCGGTCGGATTCGACGCGCTCGTGCGCAGGTACCTCGCAGCAATCCACGCGACGCACCGCGCGAGGGCTTCAACCGTGATCGGCGTCTCCATTTCGCCCGTGCGGCCATGATGCTTTAGCTGGAAGCCGCGCAGCGCAGGCTCGACGGGCGGTCGGATAAACCATTCCAACCCCGCGTTGAGGCTGGCGCAACGACTGGAACAGAATCGCGGCGCACTGTCCCCGACGCTGCGGTCGGTGCCATCACTTGAAGGAGGCGCAGATGCGGCGGGAAGGGTGAGCGTCGCGGAATCACTCCGTATCGGCCCGAGGCAGTGCCGACACCGAGCCTCGCACGGACGAATGGCAGAACCGCTGCTGCTGGCGGCGGCGACCTCGTCGTCCGTGAGGGAATACTGATCGGCGAACACCCAGCACAGCAGCGGTGACTCCTCGAAAAGGACATCGCCAGCGGGAAGGTCGCGGGTGGCGACGACGCACTTACCTTGACCCGCGATCTCTCTCACGGCGCACGGCGCCTCCATCCGCTCAAAGATGGCGGTCAGCTCGTCTGCCACGGCCGCCATTTCCCAAAAGCGTGCAGTCCCTCGAAACGAGTCAAGAGGGGGAAATAAATGGAAAGAAAAAGTCTGAGAAAGCGACGCGGTCGGTCGGGGGTGTCGACTGAGCGTTCTTGGGGCCTCGTTGGGACACAAACAAAGTTCGTGCCCGTCGCACGCTTTCGTGGGAGAAATGGCCATGCCGCCGCCCCTATGATCCTTGACGGCTGCCGCCCAAAGAGAGGCGGGGGGAGGGGAGACTGTGACACGCGTCGCTCGTTCCTCCTAAATGTCACATCCGGCATCGTCTCACGGCTCGCCGGCATCATCGTCTGGAAGCGGCTTACCACCCGCCGACACGAGTGCGAGCGACCCGTTCAGTGGAGCCTTGTAGAACACCATGCTGAAGAACTGGTGCTTGCGGAAGGACGGCATGTGAAACGTGCGGTAGTCGCGGATGCGCTTCACCGTGACGTTGTCCGGGCGACACTTGCCCTTCTTCCAGTAATCCTGCGACTTCTCCGTGCGTATGTGGCCGAAGAAAAATCGCCCACCGGGTTTCAACATGCGTACCAAGTTGTGCACGATGTCGCATTGCAGCAGCGTCCGCCGCACGTGATAGATCGTTGCCCAGGACACGATTGTGTCGAAACTGTTGTCCGCGAACGACTTGAGCAGCCGGCCGTCGAGGACGCAGAAGGTCTGCCGCGGCTGACTGCGCGCCCGGGCGTGCGCGATGGCGGTGTCCACGAGGTCGATTCCGACGCCCGTCGTGTTGTACTTTAGGTGATAGTAGTTCAATAGCGTCCCACAGCCGCAGCCCCAGTCAAAAATCCGCGTATTATTTCTCACGTCGAGCAACTGCGCGATCGTGTCTAAGAAGAAAAGGTACGTCGGCAGCCCGACGTACATCTGCAGCAGCCCGGAGTTGTTGCAGTACTGATCCACGTAGCGGCTGTACTTCACGTATGCTTCGTGGTTGACCTGACTGTCGGCGTCCTTCCCGAAGCGGAGCCTGAACTTGGGACAGACGGACGCCTCGGTGACCAGGTCACGCACCGAGCGGTTGCTCCATGGCGGCGGGTTGATGTCGTCCAGCGCGACCCGATAGCGAAACGCCGCGCCGCCTCCCACACCGCCTGGGTGTGCCCGTCCGGTCGTCGCATTATTCGGAGCCGCGCGTTGCGCGACGGAGTGCGGCTGCGTGATGTCCATCCGCCCCTGCAAGGCATCGGCCACATCGTCCGGGGCTTCGGCCACGATGGGTACGGCGGGCGGCGCGTTCACCACCTGTGGCTCGGTCGGGATCAGCCACACCAAGAAGATCCACAACAACGCGACGAAGGCGAACCCGACCGAAGCCACTCCGCAAGGCGACCGAGTCGCCGGCCGCATGGTTCGAGCAACACGTGCGCGTCTTGCGGCGGAAGGGTCGATGTAATGTCAACGACCAACGCCACCATGCTTTTTTGCCCTTGATCGCAACATCAGCGACCTCCCCTTCCCATTTCATTTTTGCGAGAGAGTGGTGAATCAAACTACTCATTGCCTCACTGCCGGAAAGGCCGCGCGATCGATCAGTCGGCCGTCGACAGCGCGAAGACGTTGCCCACGATGGGCACGCGCATCTCCTCAATCCACGGTGACAACCGCAGGACGGTATCGACCCGCCGCCCCGGGGCGGCCCCCTCCCCTCCCGCCTCGCGGTCTTCTGCTGGAAACGCGTCCACGATGTCACGAACAATGCTGTGGAGCGCTTGCAAAGTCGCATCGTGTCGGCGGTGCCCGCGATTTAGACTGCCTGGCTCAAATCGTTGCGCCACGATGGTCGCGTGGCGCGGGGTGAAGAATGTCGTCCCCGTCGTCACGTGCAGCGTGCGCAGGCGACCGTTGTAGTCCCCGACCATGTTCGCCGTGGTGCAGTCGCCGAGGTCGGTGCGCGTGTTGAGTCTGGTGTTTTGCCGCAGCTCGTTGTACTCCGGGGGCTTCGTGCCGATGGGCAGCGAGCCCATGCGCAGCTGGTCCGGGTCGGTGACACGGTGCCGGTGCTCGCGCTTGAACACGCCGCTCACGCGAGCGCCGTTGTTGCCCCGAGCGCTCCACACACTTCCCGGCGGACTCGACGGCGCATCGGGGAGGGAGGTGTCATCGGCGGCACGCGCCGTATTCAAGCGAGCCGCGGCGTCGGCAGCCTCATCGTGGTACATCTCCGGCGCGTCCTCGCGTTCAATGAGGCGCTCGACGTACCCGGCGAGCCGCCGATAGCCGCCGTAATCATCACAGTGATAGAGAACCGGAAACGGCGGCTGCCGGCCAGGAAAAGACGCGTTGACCTGGCGGCACACGGACTCCGGCTGGGCCTCGATGAGGACCGTGTGCACCCCGTGGGTTCTGCGAAGGGCCAACATGTCGTCGACAAAGCGTTCGAATCCCATTCGCCGCGCGGTGTGTTGAGCGTGGCCAGGCTGAGGTTGCACCAAAAAACCGATGAAGGGTAAAGAAACCACCAAGCGGGTCGCTTTTTGCTGCGGAGCTGCCGTGACAGCGGCGCTAGCGTGATCGGGATCAGCAGAGGCGACGACGGTCATCGGGTCGGCCAGGCGAACCACCACCGCCGGGCACCGCAGCATGCGAGTTCTGACACAATGCATCCGCTGATCGAGTAGATTCTAAGAGAGAGGGGGGTGTGGGTTGGGGACAAATGAACGAGACGCTAACCACCAGCTGAATGACCTCACTTGGTCCGTTTCTCACAAGCAGTGGATGGACTTAAAAAAGGAATCAGGAACCACGTCGCTGCTCCATTATCCACAGGACACGACGCGCAAGATCGCCTCGATGCCAAGGGACGCGACGGCGATACGGACGGCCGCGTCCATGCTCACGAGGTACGTCGCGGGCGGCGGCAAGGCACCGGCCACTGGCGCGACGACGGGTCCCGCGCCGAACACCGCGATGCCTCCCAACGCGACGAGAAGAGGAAGTAGGCCGCGAACCGTGGCGATGGCGACGCGGCGGCGGTGTGGTGGCTGCTCTGCTTCTACGATCACCGTTCGGGTGACGGTGGGACCACTCCGTATCGCGTCGACCATGAACATTGCCGCGACAGCCGCGAGCAGCTGCTCAGAGGAGTCGGATGGCGGATGCCGAAGGACCGGAGAGCGTGTCGCGATGAGGTTGCGGGCCACCATCACAAGCTGGTTGGAGAATGCCGCGAAGATCGCGACCTGCCACGCCCTAAAAAGCGGCGGTGACACGGTGTACACTCCTCCGTGGATGCGACACGTATTTGACCTGCCACTGCGGCGCGCATCCGCGGTGGCATCCCACAACATGGCAAGCACGCTGCCGATGAAAAGCCCCGCGGACACGAAGCTTGGGTGCGGTGACACCCACCACATCACCAGACAGCAGCCCGCACCAACGATGCATCGGCGCGTCCCCAGCGGTCGCCGGTCAGTCGGCGCCGCCCTGTCTGGTGGTCCACCGTCCGTCGTCGTGAGCGTTCGCGCCTCAGCAAGAGGAGGGGGCACGTGGCGATGCGTCCCGACCACATCGACGAAACGTCGCAGAATCCCCCCCACTCCCGCGGCGAGCGCGAACGGAAGCCCGATCACGGCCGCGACGAGGGCGATGACCGCGGCACAGGACACGAGACTCGCGGCGACTTGATCCGGCCCTGTTACGGCGGCGTAAGGATCGTCCGGCAGCAGCGGCCAGAAGGCGATGTGGTGCTGCTGTCGACGGGCGTCGGTGTCCTGCGTAGCGGCGCGGCCGCCCCGAGCCACAGGGTCGGCCTCACTTCCCAGCAAGTAGAGGGCGGTGGCCCAGCTCAGTGCACACGCGAAGAGGGGGATCCCGCCGGTCAGCACGGCGGACGCGACACGCGAACGATTCGCCGAATGCGTGGCGGCATGGATCCCCCGAGTACCGCTGAGGGTGAGGAGCGCCAGCAAGCAGCTGAGCGCAACGAGCGGCGGCAGCACGGCGATCACGTGATGCGCTGTCATCACGGCGTAAGACGACACCAGGGGCGGAGCGGATCTCACTGAAAAGGAGAACAGCCGCTGCGCATGGCCGAGAGGCGACCGCGATTCGGCCAGGGCAAGAAACGGCGGGACCAACACGCGCACGGCACAAGCACCGCCACCACCTCCCCCCGCGGCAGTCGTGTTCCGCCGCCCTATGGTTTCCGCGCGGAGTGCGTTCCAGCGATGTGCGTGCCACGGTAACGTCACCCGCACCTCCGCAGGCACGTCGGCTCCCCGGCTTCGACTCCACCGGCGCGTGCGCTCCACGAAGCTTCCCGCCGAGCCCACCTCTGCTCCTCCGCCTCCTCGCTCGTGGTGCCTCCAAATATCCGCTGTCAACGGAGGGACGCCGAATCGAACGCAGCATGCGGCTTCGACGCGGACGGCCTGCAGTGCGGGCCGTCGGAGGTCGCCGCACAGGGAGGTGGCCCACTCCCCTCCTCCTGCGTGACTTGCCGCTGCAGACTCCTCGAAATCGTGTCGCCAGGGAAAGCCTCCCCCGTCGGCGCACAGCGCTTCGTGGCTGTCCGCCGACATGCCGCCGGCCTCGGCGACGAGGTTGCCCCGGCCTGGGCGACAGACGGTCATGACGACGGGCAGAAACGGCCAATCCCTCGGATCACTGGGTGGCGTGGGCACAGGAAGGCCCTCACTCTGCGGCGGGTGGTCTGCCTCACCGCTTTTCGTCGCGTCTCCACGTCGTCCTTGAATCGAAAGCACGAAGGAACGCATCTCGACGGTCCGAACCGCCGTGCCAGCGGTGGGGATGATCACCGCACGTTGGTGGTGGGGGTCTGGCAACGTCCGATCGGTACCCTCATCCGTGCTCGCAAGCGTGTCGTCGAGACGAAAGAAGCGGCGGGGCCACGCGGCAGAAGCAACAGCGGAAACCTCCTCCAGGATTTGGCTCGCGGCGATCACCAGCCGCAGCTCGACCCAGGCGACGGTGTCAGCGCTGCGACTTCCAGCGTGGGAACATAGCTCGAGCGCGGCGGGGCGGACCACCGCGATGCTCCGTAAGACAGGGCCACTCCGAGGGAGCGTCGACAAGTCCGTGAAGTTATTGTCGACGGCGGTTCGATAAGGCACCGGAAACGCCTCCAGCAGCCCCTCGGAAGCGAACGCCCCGGGTTCCAAAGAAGAATGAACGTCTTTCCCGTCGCCGCTCTGATGATGCTCCTCCTCCACCTCGGCACTCGTCGGGTCGCCGCACCGTAGCTTCAACGTGACGCGGCCACCCGCGCGCGACCACCGGTGCCAATCCCGGGTGTCCCATGCCGTCGTGGCGAGGCGCTGCGGTCGTTCCCAGCAGCCACCGCCTCGGGAGGTGGTGCGGGAGGCGTCGGCGGTCGATTCGTGCCAATCGGAGACGGTGTCACATCCAGACGGTGGGCGGAACCGCGCTACGGGAAACGAGACATCGCCTACATCATGTCGATCCAAGTGTACGCGCCGCAGGGGAGCATCGTCTGTCCAATAGGTGTGATCGCCGCCGGCCTTCTCGAGAAGGGCTCGAGGGTCCACTCGTGGACAGGTTGGAGCGCCAGCCCGGTCGCTCGGAGGTAACGCGGCGCCGCGAGACTGCCACAAGTGGACGACGGCCGCCGCCAGCGGCTGGAGCACTTGCTGGCAGAAGGTCGCGCTATGGTGCGTCAGCGACAGTCCTGCTAGATAGAGCGACGCAAGATGCACCGTGTGGTTCGCGAGGCAATCGCCCCGGTGCTGCTCGACGCTGAGGAGGGGCATGCTCGTGTGCGCGTAGACCTGATCGTCGTGATAGCCGGTGCTCACCGAGAGCAAAATGGGGCACCGTGTAACGGTGGCCGCTGGCGAATCGAAGCGCGATCGTGCACCCGCCGGGTGGCGATCCGCGCCGCGACAAAGGACGTCGCGAGCCCGGTGCATCGCCGAATACAACGCGGGCACGGTGGCATCAAGGTTGCTGGGGAAGCGGGTATAAGGACTGGCGAGCATCACGACGACGTCGGTGTGGAGCGGAAAGCCAGAAACCGGGCGGCGCAGTCGCGATGCTGATTCTTGGGGCACGGGACCGCGAAACTCCCGCAGGCCAAGGTGGAGCATCGAGCTGACCAGAGAGGCGAGCACGCCGCCCATGCTGTGTCCGACAAACGTGACGAGGCAGCCGCGTCCGGCATCGCGGGACACCTCCGTCGGCGGGCGGCCAGCGCATCCCTCCACGTCCACGTAGGCCGCGACGAATCGGAGCGCGGTCAACGCCTGCCGCACGAGCAGCGGCCCGCTGTGAATGACGGCCTCTTCCCCGAAATCTACTGCCACCGCGTCGACGCGGATGTCACCTCGACTCGCGCTGCGGGAACCGGCGCCGCGCGCCCTCCTCACTTCGGCGATCATCTCCTCGAAGAATGACCGGCCGTGACCTTTGTCACCGGCATTCCCGTGCAAGAAGACAAGCAAACGATGCTGCACATTTTGTCGGCTGGATGTGGAGACGTGAGGCGAACCGGCGTCCCAATGCGGTTGTCGAACACGATCGCCCCCCCCCTCGTCCAGGTAGCGAAACAGGCGATACCCCGCGTCGCGGTTGGGGTCGGGAAGGTTCACGTTCGAGTGTTGGAGGTTCACCACGTCAGGGTCATCGAACGGGTTGCGGCCGCCGCCATCTTTGCTTCGAAGGGCGTCAGCAACTGCCCCGCCGTTGTTGTTGTTGGCGGCTGGTTGGGACATTTGTTCAGGAAGGTGAATCTCGGACAAGGGATGCGCCTTCATCGCGCGCCTCATCTCGCGCGAGGGCGGAAATGATACATCAATGAATCGAGCCGCGTCGTAAACGTGCTCGGACACTTCGGACCACGTCCCCCGCGTCAGAAGCGGCGAGCGCATGGCGCATATTCGTCGCCCAGCATTGAACTCGAAGGTGGATTGCACGGCGAACCACACGAGGGCGGCAGCCACTGCGCTGATTCCGAGAAGAGCGACGGCGCTGCGACGCGCACTATGCCGCTCTGGAGCAGCAGCACGCATGGCGCCGTTAACGTTCTGTGTGTGAGAGAGAGGAGTGACATCAACGCACGAGGAACAACCTTGTGCTTGTGTTGGGCCCACCAGCATATGGCATCGGGGGGGGG
>ERZ1292633.4025-Hain-H41-02um-R1-4025-length-13871-cov-18_pt1 | contig 13871 bp, 17 predicted proteins | sample MGYA00564406_ERZ1292633 | MGnify/ENA primary metagenome ERZ1292633 (study PRJEB36523, sample SAMEA6512639) | groundwater metagenome | collected 2019-01-08 | study: AquaDiva: Metagenomics assemblies of 32 groundwater samples
TGTCTTATGGACGACATACTGACATATATTTTCGATCATGTCACTATCTTTGAATACTACCGTCATTGCGAGCCCCAGCAGGGGCGTGGCAATCTAATGGGAGAAATTATTACTTTGAAAGATTACCGCGTCGCACAGGCCTCCTCGCAATTACAAAAATATGACAATCATTTTAATACACGGTTTCATGGGGTTTCCGAATAATTGCTATTTTCCGTGGTTGAAAAAGGAGTTGGAGGCGCGTGGGAACGTCGTGCTCGTTCCGCAGATGCCAAGTCCGGCATATCCGGAACAGCTTACATGGGTAAAAACCATACGATCTTTAGAGTGTGATCCGACCGATACCGTTTTAGTCGGTCACTCGTTGGGGTGTGCTGCGCTTTTGCATTTTTTGCAGGAGCGTAAAGGAAAAACTTTTCAGCACGTAATTTTGACGTCCGGTTTCGGACGCCCTTTCGTTTCCATGAAGCCACTTGAGAGATGGTTTGATCCGTCGTTGGATTTTTCCGTTATCAAAACAAAATCTAAAAAGTGGACGGTCGTTCATTCAAAAAATGATTTACTGGTTCCGTTTCGCGAAGGGGAGTGGCTCGCGTCTCAACTCGGAGCGAATTTGATCATTGAAGATAAAGGTCACCTCACGAAACGCGAAGGCGCAAAAGAATTGCCAAGCGTATTGGAAGCGGTTGTTGGTAACGTGTAGGGGCGGGGTTTTCCCGCCCTCCCCTGTGGATTGGGTGCGCCCTTGTTTGTGGTGTATACTTTGTTCAATATGGGATTATTGCTTCGAATATTTATCGGACTTGTTATTGCGGCAATTGGCGTCGCTCTTGTCATCAAGACTAGAAAGTTTATGGATTTTTTTGGCTCTATCCCGTGGGCTGATGCCAAGCTCGGCGGAGGCGGATCGAACTTGATGTATAAATTGATAGGGATCGCCGCCAGCTTTATCGGATTCATGATAATGACGAATTTGTGGAACGTATTTTTGAACGCGACTCTCGGCTCACTTTTCGGAGCCGGTCGTTAATTTTTGATATGGGACTACGAAGCGGTACAGAGCTAATAAATCCATTCAAATTATTGGAGCGTGTTGGTATTCGCGCCGGACAAAAGGTTGCGGATCTTGGTTGCGGCGCTTTGGGTCATTTTGTTTTTCCTGCCGCGCAATTGATCGGAGCCGATGGAATCGTTTACGCGGTTGATATTCAGCGAAGCGTTTTGGAGCAAGTGGATAGAACCGCGAAAGACGAACAAATAATGAATGTTAAAACAGTTTGGTCGGACATAGACGTGTATGGCGCAACTAGAATCGAGGATGGGGCACTCGACTTGACCATGCTGATAAATAATCTGTATCTTTCGCAAAACCGTCCTCAGCTTGTTCGCGAAATGGCGCGGCTTACTCGTCCTGGCGGTCGAATGGTTATGGTCGAATGGAAGACGATTGCAACTCCGCTAGGTCCTCCGACCGCGCAACGCGTGGATAAGGAGGCGGCAAAAAAGATTTTGGAGTCGCCATCATTTAAACTTCTGGATGAATTTGAAGCCGGACCATATCACTACGGATTGCTTTACGAACGAACGGATCAGGAAGCGTAAACCTTGCGTATTTCACGTTTTTACATCAACATATTCGTCGTATGGAAATACCTCCACTTCTGCGCCCATCTTTTTGGTTTAACCCAAGTCCTGTTCCATTTCAGCCCATAGTGGAACGCGGTTTGCTCGTTATTTTTGGCGCGTTTCTTTTTATCGGAATACTTAGCCGAATCGTGGCGATGCGAGCCGGACTTGAAAAAATGGTTAAGCGATTAATCATTAAGATTTCCGTTTCCTTGATAATTCTTGGCGTGTTCGGCCTATTCTTGTATGGGTTTTATTTCGAACGCATTACAGTTCTCGGTTCACGTTTTTGGTATTTGATTTGGCTCGCGCTATTCGGTTGGTACGCTTGGAAAATTTGGAAATACGCTTTCGTAGAAATTCCTGAAATTGAAAAGAAGCGCGCGGAACGCGAAGCTGCTGAAAAATGGCTCCCGAAGCCAAAGACATAAGACGCAGGTTTGGCGACCGCGGTGAAGATTGTGCGGCCGCATTTTTCGAATCGCGAGGATTCAAGATCGTAGCTCGAAATTGGGTTACGAGAATGGGGGAGATTGATTTGATTTGCGAACGCAACGGAGTCACGCATTTCGTCGAAGTGAAAACGCGGAGATCTCTCGAATACGGATATCCGGAAGAGGCGATCACACCGACGAAATTACGCCACCTTTATCGCGCCATAGAAATGTATTTGGCGGCGTCGCGTTGTCCTCCGACTCGCTATCAAATCGATGCGCTGGCGATTCTTGCGGAACCTGGAAAGAAGCCGGAGTATCATTACGTGGAGAATATAAATTTATAAAATCAGCATCGCATCTCCGAAAGAGTAGAATCGATAATTATTTTCAATCGCCTCCGCGTAAGCTTTCATGATCAAATCACGTCCGGCAAAAGCCGAGACTAGAACGAGCAACGTTGATTTCGGTAGATGAAAATTTGTTACGAGCGCGTCGATATTTTTGAATTTATAGCCCGGCTTGATGAAGATTTTTGTGAAACCATGCCTGACTTCAGATTCTAGAGAGCGTACAGTCGTCGTTCCTACTGCTATGACGCGGCCGTCACGGAGTCTCGTATCACGTATCAGGGAACACGTAGCGTCGGGGACGTCGATCCATTCTTCGTGCATGATGTGATTTTCCACGTCGTCGGTTTTCATCGGACGAAATGTTCCGAGGCCGACGTGGAGAGTTACGGTTGCGAAATTGATCCCTTGTGCTTTTAGTTTCTCGATTAACTCCGGCGTGAAGTGAAATCCTGCCGTTGGCGCCGCGACAGAACCGCGCGGTTTTGCGTAGACGGTTTGGTAAGTAGTGCTAAGTGCGGAGTGCAAAGTGCTTGGATTTGGATCGATATACGGAGGAATGGGAACTTCGCCGATGCGGTCGGTCCAAGCGAAAATTTCATCAGCGGATTTTTTGAAATCTACGACAACGGTTCCATCGTCGCGTTTTTCTTTTACTGTTGCGGTTTGTCCGTCCGGAAAATCGAGTACGGCTCCAACCTTGATTTTTCGTCCCGGCTTCGCAAGCGCGAGCCAATAGTCGCCTTCGGGGCGGAGTAGGAAGAGTTCGATTGCTGTAGGGGCGTATGGTGATACGCCCTCCCCCGGAGCGGGCGCATTACCATGCGCCCCTACGACGCAACGTAACCGCGCCTTGAACACTTTGCTGTCGTTTACGACCAACAAGTCTCCGGGTTGTAGAAAATGCTCGATGTCGCGGAATATCGCGTGGGAAATTTTGCCGCTCGCACGATCTAACACAAGAAGACGCGAGGAATCTCGCGGTTCGGCCGGGGATTGGGCGATGCGTTCCGGCCGCAGATTATATGAAAAATCGGCGGTTTTCATTGGTAAGCGTCCAGTCTAATAGGTCTTGCAATATCGGGCAACTCCTGATATTGTACGGTCGTTATGAAAACCGGAATACACCCGACCTATCATCCGACAGCCAAGATAACATGCGCATGCGGCAACGTAATTGTCGCAGGTTCGACGATGCCGGAAATCGCAATCGAGCTTTGTTCGTCTTGCCACCCATTTTTTACCGGAAAACAGAAGCTTATCGACAGCGCGCGACGCGTTGAGAAGTTCCAAGAGAAGACGGCTGCCAAGGCCGCGAAGTCGCACGTGTTGGGCAAGAAGGCCAAGACGGAAAAGCGCGCTCTTCAGAAAGAAGCAAAGAAGGCTCAAAAGAAGCCGACTAAGCTTAACGAAGAATAACCACGCAAAATAAAACCGCCGGAGGAGCGGTTTTTTTATACCTCCGAAATAAACAATGTCATTGCGAGCGCATATACTTAAAGCACGTGGCAATCTCATCTAAACAATCGCTTAAATATGGATCTCACCAATGCCGTTAGAGAAGCCCGCGCCGCGTTTTCGGATCTTGAACAGAAAGTTTCGTCGCCGGAAACTCTCGCTGACTCGAACAAGCTTCGTGATGTTTCTCGCGCCTATTCGAACGCGAAGATTTTGGCGGATGCCGCCGAGCGATATGCTTCGGCAAAGCAAGCGTATGATGAAACTATGCAGGCGCTTTCTTCGGAGGATGTGGAGTTGAAAGTTATGGCGGAGGCGGAAATGGAACGCGTTCGCGCAGAGTATGAAGCGGCAACCGAGGAGTTCACGATCGCATGCGTTCCACCGGAACCGCATGACTCTTCAAACGTGATCGTGGAAATTCGCGCAGGAACCGGAGGCGAAGAAGCGGCGTTGTTTGCGCAGGAACTTTTTCGAATGTACGCGAGATACGCCGAACGACGCGGTTGGAAAACATCTCTCTTATCCGAATCTCAAGCCGAACTCGGAGGATTTAAAGAAGTAGTTTTCGCGATCAATGGAGTCGGTGCATACGGTCGTCTAAAGGTGGAACAGGGAGTGCATCGCGTTCAGCGCGTGCCGTCCACGGAGAAACAAGGAAGAATTCACACCTCCACCGCAACCGTCGCGGTTCTTCCGGAGATCGAGGAGACGGAAGTTTCAATCGAACAAAAAGATCTTCGTATCGACACTTTTTGCGCCGGAGGAAAAGGCGGGCAATCAGTGAACACCACCAAGTCCGCGGTTCGTATCACGCATATTCCAACCGGCATCGTGGCCTCATGTCAGGACGAACGATCGCAACTTCAGAACAGGGAACGCGCCATGCAGATTTTGCGCGCTCGCGTTTGGGATATGGAGGAGGAGAAAAAGCGGAGCAAGCTTGAGGCGGAAAGGCGTTCGCAGATAGGTCGTGGTGACCGTTCGGAGAAGATTCGGACGTACAATTACCCGCAAGACCGAATTACCGACCATAGGATCAAACATTCCTGGCACAATATCGCCCAGGTTTTGGACGGGGAGCTGGATCCCGTTATTTCCGCTATAAAAGCGGGAAAACAGGGGGATGACATCGAGTCCCCTTGACAAAAACCATAAAAAATGGTTTACTGATATCTTCTTCGTGCCATACTGGCGCGACTGAAGAGGGTTCCGTTTCGTACAAACAACAGGAGGTGGCCATGAGCCACAATACGCACTTTTCCATCGCGGCTTCCTTCGTCCTCGCGGCGTGCGCGGCAGATCCGTCCGAGCGAACCAACGACAACGAAGGAGGCAAGGCAGGCAGCGGCGGTGACGTCGGCGGCGCCGGTGGTGACACTGGCGGCACGACCAGCACCGGCGGCACGACGACCAGCGAAGGCGGCACGACCGGCTCCGGTGGCGACACCAGCACCGGCGGCACGACCAGTGCCGGCGGCGAAGGCGGTCAGGGCGGTAACGTCCCGGTGTTCAACTGCGACAAGAACCCAGCCAAGCGGTTCGTCATGCTGGTGGAGGCTGAGTACGAGCCCAGCCACATCGCAGTGGACGGCGGCGTTTACTGCCAGCAGGGCGGCTGTTTCCCGGTTGCTTGGGCCGCGCTCCACATCGGAGAGCCCAAGAACAAGATGACCACGCTGGACGTGGGCGAAGTCGCCCCCGGAACCAAGCTGGAGACCAACTGGGGGCAGAGCGCCGACGGCACGCTCAAGAAGGGCGCGCCGAACTACACGCCCAATCCCGTGCCCGAGAGTGAGACCGACTCCTACGAGCACGCGGTCGACCTCGGGACCACGTACTGCTACCAGGGCGTCTGCAGTTACGCCAAATTCAAGTGCTGCTACGGGGACAAGGAAGTTCCCGTTGGGGGGAGCGGCGCCAACCTCACGTGCGTCGCGTCCTAGCCAGGCGCAACGCACAGCTCAACCAAGGCCTCGCATCGAACCGACAACTGTCGGGGACCGGTGCGAGGCTTCTTTAATTTCTGGAAACATACAATCATGTCATTCCTGCGGAGGCAGGAATCCAGACAGTGAAGATCCGATTCCTTATATTTCGAGGAAATGGATCCCCGTCTGCACGGGGACGACACGGTGGGGGGGATGGATCCCCGCCTCCGCGGGGATGACACGGTAGAGTCCCTTGCCCAGTATTTCGCCTTATGTTAACCTCCTCGCGCTGGCAATTCTTATATAAACACGCATCTTTCGCATTAAAGCCGAGTGCAACCTCTCCGGATGTCTGTCAGCGGCATTACGGGGCGCAACGGCGCGGAAGAGAGGATAAAAAGGTATATTTATGAACAAGATCCCGACACTGTCAGAGTTACTGCAGGCCGGCGCCCATTTCGGGCACCAGACCTCAAAGTGGCATCCGAAGATGAAAAAGTTCATTTTTGGCGATCGCCAAGGCATTCATATAATCAATCTTGAAGAAACGCAGAAGGCGCTCGAATCCGCGCTCGCGTTCGTTAAGCAAACGTCGGCTCGCGGCGGCATCGTGCTGTTTGTAGGCACGAAAAAGCAGGCGGCTCCGCTTGTGGCTCGTTCGGCCGAAGACGCGGGAATGCCATACGTCAACAGGCGTTGGCTCGGTGGCACGCTTACCAATTTCGCGGTCATCAACCAGGTCATCCGAAAATTTAAAGACTTGAAGCGTAAACAGGAAAAAGGCGAACTTGGAAAATACACGAAGTACGAACGCATGAAATTCGACGAACAGATCAAAAATCTGGAATTGAACGTGGGTGGAATTAGGGAGCTCGGTCGTATTCCGGAAGCCATATTCATAATGGATGTCCGCAAGGACAAGACTGCGCTCGCCGAAGCAAAACGTCGCGGCGTGAAAACGGTTGCTATCGTGGACACTAACGTAAATCCAATCGGCATCGATTTTCCGATCCCATGCAACGACGACGCTGTGAAGGCGATCGATCTCATGGTTCAGGCAGTCGCCGGCGCATGCAAGGCCGGACGCGAAGAGTGGGAGGCAGCGCGCGCACGCTTGGGTGCCACTCTTTCACCGGAAGAAAAGAATCCAACACAATCGTAATTAAACTTTTTGTTCTTTAATCATGGTAATCACACTATGAAAAAAGACTTCTCTCGCTGCGGAACTCGCTTCGCTCAAACAGTCCTCGCTTCGACAAGTCTTTTTTCATAGTGTGATATCAATATCCAATTTATGATAGAAGCAAAGCAAGTGATGGCGCTTCGGCAACAGACCGGCGCCGGAATCGTTGACGCTAAGCAGGCGCTAGAGGAAGCGAATGGCGACATGGAAAAGGCGCATGAGATTTTGAAGAAAAAAGGTGCGCTTAAGGCCGCTAAAAAATCAAGTGAACGCACGACTTCGGAAGGTGTGGTCGCTTCATATATCCATCACACGAAAAAACTTGGCGCAATGATCGAGGTTCAATGTGAGACGGATTTCGTTGCGCGCAACGAGGATTTCCAGGCGCTCGCGCAGGATTTGGCTATGCAAGTCGCGGCTATCGATCCTCTTTACGTGTCACCGGAGACCGTCCCTGCAAACGAACTTGAAAAACAACGCGAGATTTTTAAGGCCGAAGTCGCTAAAGAAAACAAGCCGGAAGAAATCAAGGTAAAAATTATCGAAGGAAAGATTAATAAGTGGTTTTCCGAAGTATGTCTTTTGAAGCAAGCGTTTTTCAAGGATGAGGAAAAGACGGTTGAAGATCTTATCAATGGTAAAATCGCAACAATAGGAGAAAAAATCGTTGTCACACGATTTACGAGATACACGATGTAGTCGTGTCCGCCACAAACTACTAACCGCCCCTACTTACTCCGTATTGTGTTATACTTATCGGAGTTATGGAGGGAAAGGCGAAAGCGTTACGGTGCGGTTTCGCCATTTTATTGGCGAGTATTTTGTTACTCGTCTTTTTTGCACCAAACGCAGCCAATGCATTATGTTCGCTAACCCTTCGTACGACTGACGTTTCATTCGCGCCGGTCGCCCCGCTTTTAGAACGTCAGGGGTTCATTTACGTGACGCTTCTTCCTTCGTGCGATCAAAACGTTGAGGGATATATTTCTTTCGAAACGCAGGGAGAGCAGATAGCATCGAAACCGTTTTCGTATAAAGCCAACGGATTTGGAGAGGAAGTGTGGGTAAACTGGACGCCAAAGACATACGGAAATACTACGATTCGCATAACCGTTACCGGCGATGGGTATCCGACGGGATTGCTCGATTACACTATTTTTGTGGATCGCGATACCGACCAGGACGGAACCGGAGATTCGATTGATATGGATGACGATAATGACGGCGTTCCGGATGTATCCGATAAATTCCCGCTCGACCCTTCGCGGAGCGTTGATACGGACGGCGACGGCATTGATGACGCAAAGGATTCGGACGACGATAATGACGGGCTGTATGATTTTAAAGAAAAAGAAAAAGGGACGAATCCAATAAAGCGCGATACGGACGGCGACGGTGTTTTCGACGACAAGGACGCGTTTCCTTCGAATCCGAAGAAAACATCCGAAAGAATTACGTCAACCTTATCCGCTGTCAAGATGGTCGAATCGGATACGGTTATCGCAACGACGACGCAGGGGACTGACGAGGAAGTCGAAGAAACCCCGCCGGAGATTGTATTGGAAAAGCCGAATGTCAGAGTAACCGCAAAATCGAACGCCGTTTCTTCGGAAGAAGCGACGGAAACGAATAAATCCGCAATCGCGCTCTGGACAATAGCTATATCCAGCACATTGTTGGCTGCGGTTTTTTACGCAAAGTATCTTAAAGCGCGCGGGTGATTTTTGTGATATCCTTACGTCATATTCTATATGCCACGAATTGCAATTAACGGCTTCGGCCGTATAGGGAGGAATACTTTTAAGGCCGGATTCGGGAATTCCGGTTTTGAAGTTGTTGCGGTAAACGACCTTACGGATGCGAAAACTCTCGCGCATCTTCTTCGTCATGATTCCACGTATCATCGATGGATGAAGAACGTGAGTCATGATGCAAAGAATTTGATCGTGGAAGGAAAGAAGATTCCAGTGCTGGCTGAAAAGGATCCGACAAAGCTTCCTTGGAAGGCGATGAAGGTTGACGTGGTGCTTGAATGTACCGGCAGATTCACTTCGGAAGAAGGCGCGGGACAGCATCTTACGGCCGGCGCGAAGCGAGTAATCATTTCGGCGCCTGCGAAAGGCGGAAACGTACCGACGTACGTCATAGGAGTGAATGAGAAGGATGCGGGTAAAACGGCGAAGATCATCAATAACGCTAGTTGTACGACGAATTGCATCGCGCCTGTCGCAGCGATAATGCAGAAAGAGTTCGGGGTGAAGAAAGCGATGATGACTACCATTCACTCGTATACGGCCGATCAGGTTTTGCAGGACGGGCCGCATAAAGATTTGCGACGCGCCAGAACAGCCGCGCAAAATATCATACCGACGACCACCGGAGCCGCAATCGCGACCACGGAGACGTTGCCGGAATTGAAAGGAATTTTTGACGGCATTTCCATTCGCGTTCCAACGTCTTGCGTATCGCTTGCTGATTTTACTTTTTTGTTGAAGAAAAAAACTACGAAAGAAGAAGTGAACGCGGTTTTGAAAAAGGCGGCGAAACATCCAATGTACAAGGGGATCGTCGAGGTTACGGAAGAAGAGCTCGTATCAAGCGATTTCGTTGGGCATCCTGCCTCGGCTATCGTGGATCTTCCGTTCACGCAGGTGGTGGGCGGAGACATGGTCAAGGTTCTTGCGTGGTACGACAACGAGTGGGGTTATTCCTGTCGTCTTGCGGATATGGCTGTTCGCGTAGGAAAAGCGGCTAAGGCATGAAAGAGTGGATCGAGCGACATTATGAGCGCGTTTTTGACGCCGCGATTATTTTGTTGGCCGCATTTCTTACACTTATCGCATATTTAACTTATAGAGCCGGTGGATATTGGATGGTTTTGAGCTTTTTGTCATCAGTAGGATTGTTCATGCTCGCGCATTCCATCTTTTTTGGACCGAAGCGTTTGACAGTCACGAGATATCGCGAGCGCTTGGTTCATCATCCAGGCGCGTGGATTCGCGTCGTGTTTCTTTCGGATTTTCATACCGGCGGATTTCGCGACGCTGATTGGTATGAACGGTTGGCGCATGAGGCGCAGTCGCTGGATCCGGATGTTTTGTTTCTTGGAGGTGATTTTTGCGTAGACTCGCTACAGCATCTCGACCATCTGCGTCCGTTTGAGCGAGTCACGGCCAGACTTGGGAGATATTTCGTATTGGGCAATCATGATTTTTTGGAAGATCCGGTCGCGATTCGTGATACCGTGAGGTCGTGGGGATTTGTTGATCTTACGAATTCCGGCATTTCTCTTTCGAAAGAAGGACATTATCTTCAACTGACCGCGTTGGACGACCATTTGTTCGGATCCCCTATAGTTCCTCCGTTTCGAGCATCGGCGGAACTTCCGCATATCACGATTGCACACGAACCGGATGGAGTGATGGATATGTCTTCGAAAGACACGGACTTATATATCGCAGGTCATACTCACGGTGGGCAGGTGCGGCTACCGGTTATCGGTTCCTTGCTTCCTATCCCGAGCAAGCTTGGAAGGCGCGCGGACTGTGGCAGGAAAATGATAAATGGAATTCGGTTGTTGGTATCGCAAGGAACAGGAGAAGCGGATTTTCGTGCGAGGTTATTTTGTCCACCGGAAATAATGGTTGTCGAAGTGGGAGTTTGATAACTAGCTCATACTATAATGTCATTGCGAGGAGGCCTGTGCGACGTGGCAATCTAATTGGAATAATACTTTTTTTATAAGATTGCCACGCCTTTTAGTATATTGGCTACGCAATGACGGAAATTTCAGATTGCCACGCATCTGCTGTGGCACGCAATGACAGAAAACTTGAAGGACTTAATCAACATTGCATACGTGATATACTGCAGGCATGAAGCTTCGGACTTTGTCTGCTAAAACTTCGCTTCGAGGGAAGCGTGTTTTGCTTCGCGTTGATTGGAATATTCCGCTTTATGAATCTGCGGCCGCGGAAGATCATTTGAAGTTACAACGAAACGCGGCCACGATTGAAAATCTCGCATCTCGCGGTGCTATTGTGATTGTTCTTACACATCTCGGACGACCAAAGGCGCGCGAGGCGAAATTTTCTACCGAACGACTTGTAGGGATTTTTCGAAAAATCGCTCGCGTTCCGGTTCGTTTCATTGGTGACGATATTGAGTCAAAGAGCGGGATGGAGCATGTTTTAGACGTAATAAATTCGTCAGCTCCGGGATCGGTGTTGTTACTTGAAAACGTTCGGTTTTATAGAGGAGAAGAGACGAATTCGCCAACATTTGTCGCACGTTTAGCGTCGCTCGGAGACATTTTTGTTAACGACGCTTTCGCTTCATGCCACAGGTCGCACGCGAGCGTTGTCGGTGTCGCAAAGAGTGTTCCGTCATACGCTGGACCGGCTTTGGTCGCTGAGGTGGAAGGTATGGAACGTATTTTTAATAAACCAAAGCGCCCGTTCATTTCCATTATCGGAGGAGTCAAACTTTCTACGAAAATAGGAGTTATCAAAACGTTGCTTTCCGTTGCGGACCGCGTTTATATAGGCGGAGCCATGGCGAATCCGTTTTTTAAGGCGCGACGACTTGAAATCGGCAAATCTATCGTTGAGAAGGAGAGTGTAGTAATCGCGAAAGCTCTTTTGAAAAATCCCAAGCTCAAAATTCCTACCGACGTATTGGTAGCACGCGCATTAAAACCAAACCAGAAAGTGCGTTGCGTTCCAGCGAACCAAGTGAAAAATGCGGATGTAATTGGAGATATCGGAACAGAGACTATGATGGATTGGGCTTCAGAGATAAAGACAGCGAAAACTATTTTGTGGAACGGCCCTGTAGGAGTTGCGGAAATCCCGTCGTTTTCGCACGGCTCGCTCGTTTTGACTCGCGCGATCGCGGCTCGAAGCAAATCGAGCGCGTATGGAGTCGTAGGAGGAGGGGATACGCTTCCGATTGTTGCGCGAAGTGGCATGGCTGAGTGGATCGATCATTTATCGACCGGAGGAGGGGCGATGCTGGAGTTCATCGCGAACAAAGGAAATCTGCCGGGGTTGCTTCCGCTTAAACTTAAGAAATAATTATGGACATTGAAAAAACCAGCTCACTCCGTCTGTCTGTCGTGAAAAAAACTCTGGAGCTCATGACCGCGGCATCCGCGTTTGTTGCGGCGCTCGCTTGGAACGATGCTGTACAGTCATTGTTTGTGCAAATATTCGGAATGAAACAAGGGGTGGTTGCGAAATTCACTTACGCGATTATTGTGACAGCGATTGTTGTTTGGATCGGATACCGTCTCTCAAAAGTTTCGCAAATAATTGAAAAACGTTTAGAAAAGAAATAACAGATAATGATTAAAGAGACAGTTTTATAAAATATTACTTATCTCACTGCGGAACTCGCTTCGCTCGGACAGTCCTCGTTTCGATAAGTAATATTTTATAAAACCATCTAACCATATGTTTATAAGATCAAGAATCAAGTCCGTTCAAGCGCGAGAAGTTCTAGACTCTCGCGGCAATCCGACAGTCGCGTGCCGCGTGACGCTCGTTTCCGGAGCCACTGCAGAATCCAAGGTTCCGTCCGGAGCATCGACCGGCAGCCATGAAGCGCTTGAACTTCGCGACGGTGGAAAGCGATATGGCGGCAAGGGGGTTTTGACCGCAGTGAAAAACGTGAATACACGAATCGCGCCGATTTTGCGCGGAATTGATGCAAAACGACAGACGGATATAGATCATGTGATGAACGAGCTTGACGGTACTCCGAATAAAGCGTCGCTCGGAGCGAACGCGACGCTGGCAGTTTCTTTGGCGACAGCTCAAGCACTGGCTGTTCATCGCAGGATGCCGCTTTGGAAATCGATTCGCCACACGTTTCATTTTTCGAAAAAAGCGTCACTTCCGGTTCCGATGATGAACGTATTGAACGGTGGAGCGCATGCGAATTGGTCGCTTGATGTTCAGGAGTGCATGATTTTGCCGCGACAGCGTTTGTTCCACGAACGGGTTCGCGCAGGAGCGGAGACGTTTCATGCGCTAGCATCTCTTTTGAAAAAGCGCGGTTTTACCACGACCGTTGGAGATGAGGGTGGATTTGCACCGAAATTGAAGAACGTTGAGGAAGCGTTTGATCTTTTGGTTCTCGCGATCAAAAAAGCGGGATACAAGCCGGGGAAAGAGATCGCGCTAGCAACGGACGTGGCCGCGAGTGAATTTTATGACGCGAAAAAGAAGGTTTATCGTTTTAAGGCGGAGGGCGGAAAGGAGTACTCGGTTTCGGATTTGTTGAGACGCTACGAGAATTGGCAGGTAAGCTATCCTTTGATGTCCATCGAAGATCCTTTTTCGGAAGATGATTGGTCGGCGTGGAAGGCGGCGGTTCCGGCGTTGAAGCGAAGATCCATAATCGTCGGCGATGATTTCTTCGTTACCAACGTGAAACGTCTTGAGCGGGGGATACGCGAAAAAGCGGCGACCGCGATTCTCATCAAACCGAATCAAATCGGGACACTGACCGAAACGGTTGATGCTATCCGTATGGCGCAGGAGGCGGGATTTGCAGTTATTATCTCTCATCGTTCAGGCGAAACGGATGACACGACCATCGCAGATCTCGCTGTTGCATGCGGAGCCGAACATATAAAAACAGGATCGCTTTCGCGATCGGAACGCGTTGAGAAGTATAATAGACTGATGGAGATAGAGTTGGAGATGGGGAAGTAATTAAATGCGGGGAGTAACCCCCTCTAACTCCCCCTTACTCTAAGGGGGAGGAAAGTTCATCAAGTCTCTCCCCTTAAGATAAGGGGAGGTTAGGAGGGGTTATGATTGAGTTGTCTGTAGCTTTTTTCTTATTCGTTCCGTTTTGCGATTATCCGCCTCCGTTAGAATCT
>ERZ1292633.4026-Hain-H41-02um-R1-4026-length-13871-cov-4_pt1 | contig 13871 bp, 12 predicted proteins | sample MGYA00564406_ERZ1292633 | MGnify/ENA primary metagenome ERZ1292633 (study PRJEB36523, sample SAMEA6512639) | groundwater metagenome | collected 2019-01-08 | study: AquaDiva: Metagenomics assemblies of 32 groundwater samples
AATTCGCCCCTTCAGGGCTAAATATCTTAACACCTCAACCCACCCAGGGTTTTACTCTGGGCTTTAATAAGTCAGCCCTTCGGGCTTTAAGTACATGTATAGGAATTTCAATCCTTGTTTATTATACGCAAAATAAAACCCTAAAGGGTAAAATCCAGAAAGGAGTTAAGGCTTCAGCCTTTTAACTTGATGGCCAAGAATTTCAAAGTTGCCTTATGTCATTCCCATGAAACCTGTCCTCGACCCATATCGGGGAATGGAAATCTAATTGTCCTTGTAATGATAATTCTAGATTCCCGCTCAACAGATTGTGGGAGTGACAGACCTGCCCGAATAGGTCCAGGCGGGGAATGGTTAAGTAGTTGGGTTTTTGTCTTTTAAAACCCAACCTAATTTAAGCTATTTTATGTCATTCCCACGGAAGTGGGAATCTGGATATAGCTGTCATAAAAGGATGCAACACGTTATTGGATAACTTATAGATCACAGAGATGAAATTATGATCTTGCATAGAGACCTGGATATAGGAAAGCTTTCTCCCTGTCCTTATCTGACGGATAGAAAGAAGCAGATCAAATACTTTATTGCGAGTGAGCTTGACGAATCCGACGTTTCGTTTTTACTTGCGAAAGGCTGGAGAAAATTTGGTGTATATTTCTTCCAACCCTCCTGTCCCGGATGTCAAGAGTGTGTTCCCATTCGGGTTATATCAGATGAATTTAAACCTTCTAAAAGTCAAAGGCGGAATCTGAAAAGGAACGGGGACATAGATGTAGTCTTTGGCCCGCTTAAATTCAGCGAAAGGGCCTTTGAGATTTACAAGGATCATTCAAATCAGCGTTTCTCTCAGGAGTGTAGTCTGGAGAAATTCATTATCAACTTTTTCTCGCCCTCTACCCCAGGCCTCCAGTCTGAGTTCTATCTCAATGGCAAATTGATAGGTATGGGTTTTCTGGATAAAGGTGAGGATTGTCTGAGCAGTGTGTATTTTATTTATGATACAGGGTATTCTCATCTGGGGTTGGGGACTTTCAGTATCTTAAAGGAGATCGAACACACACAATCTCTTGGACTGAAATACTATTGCCTGGGCTATTACGTTCGTGAATGTCAGAGAATGGCATACAAGAATAATTTTAAACCGAGGGAGCACTACAACTGGTCGCAGGATAAGTGGGATGCCGTTTGAGTCCAAGTAGTATCACAGGCATCTTGCCTGTGATTGACAGTGAGGAAGGAATTAAAGCAATCCCCCTGTTTCCCCCTTTGTTAAAGGGGGATTAAGGAGGATTTAATTAGTCAGGGTCTTCTACACAGAGAAATCAAGTGTTTTTCTGGCAAGTTCTTTTTCAAGCTTACATAAATCACCGTTTAAATCTTTACAAAGAGACCTTTGCAGGTCTGCTTCATTTCCCTGTTCTATTATGGTTCCGGCAAAATCGAGGTGCTGCTCAGCATGAAGTTCTTTTGCCCTGGGTGCAGTCATATCTATAAGACGTCTGAGTTGTTCGCTGATGGTGATGATTTCTCCTGTCTCCGGTTCTATCATTTTAGCATTGAGTCCGTATCTCATTGCCTTCCACCAGTTTTCTTCGAGATATCCGGCATGAAGGTCACTTACTGGGTCTCCCGCAAAGAACCGGTCCTGATATATAGCAACGGCAGCTTGTATCATGGCGGCAAACGCTCCGATACGACGAACGGATGTAGGAATATCAAATATCCGAAACTCAACAGTACCCAGCGGCGGTTGGGGACGAATGATCCACCATAAATCACCGGGCCGTGTTATATCGCCTGCGGCAAGAAGTTTTTCGTAAAAAGCGACCAATTCCGGAAAGGATTTAAAGGGTGGGGCGAATTTGGTTCGAGGCATGGAATGGAACAAGTGCGCTCGTGTAGAAGTCAATCCTGTATCTCCACCATCGTAGTAAGGTGAATTTGCGGAGAGGGCTAATAAAGGGTATGCCCATCGCCGCATTTCGTTCATGACATAGATGGCCGCCTCTTCATTTTTTACACCGACGTGTATGTGCAGCCCGAAAGCCAGCATGCGGTGGGCGATATATCCGTGATTATCACGCACCCATTGGTAATGTTCATTGTCTACGAAAGGTTGTTTTCTCCAATCAGAAAAAGGGTGGCTTCCTGCTGCAACAAGGTTAACATTAAGTTTTTTACAGTACTCTGCCAGGACAGTGCGGCCGTCAGCTGTTTCTTGTATTAGTTCGTCTACAGTTTTGTAAACACCCGTACGAGTTTCCAAGACGCACTGAAGCAGTTCGTAACATACTCTTTCACGAAATTCGGCATCAAGAAGCGCCATAACCTTATCAATAGAAGGCGTAAGTTCTGCAGTTTCCGTATCTATCATATGGAGTTCTTCTTCTATGCCTAATGTGGGATAGTCATTTTCCTTGAATGGTTTCATTACTTAGATAAGCATATCTTTAAGGAGGATGCAAATCAAGAAGAAGATGAATATTAGAAAGACTATTTGACATAAAAACATTCTATGATAAGCTTTAAGGGTATGGTTATGAAGAGTAATAAAAAACAGAACCTTCCAAAAAACATGGCGCTCATTCCTGAAGGTCTGTTTTTAATGGGAAGCACAGAAGAAGATATTGGCAAATTATTAGAACTTGACCGCAATGTTGAGGCGGGCAGGTTTGATGTCGAGATCCCTCAGCGAGAGGTCTATATGAGTGCATATCTGATTGATAAGTATCCCGTTACTAATGCGGAATATAAAAAGTTTATAGAATCAGGCGGTTATAAACAGAGAGATTTGTGGTCGGATGCCGGGTGGGATTATGTCCAGAGGTCAAAACCTTTGGACAGTGATGTCGTGAATAGCGCCCTGGATGGCGAAGATGATTGTCCCGTAGTAAATGTTTCCTGGTACGAGGCTGAGGCATTTGCAAGATATGCGGGCAAAAGGCTTCCCACCGAGGCAGAATGGGAAAAGGCAGCTCGCGGCACGGACGGCAGGACATATCCGTGGGGCAACGAATTCGATAAAACAAGATTAAATTGTGCCGAATCTAAGATTGAAAAACCAACTCCCGTTACTAAATACTTGCAGGGTGTAAGTGATTATGGATGTTTTGATATGGCGGGAAACGTTTGGGAATGGACAGCAGATTGGTTTGACAGCCAATATTACCGTTCTGCCACTGATAGAGATCCGCAAGGACCAGCAAGGGCAGAAGATAAACCGTTTTTCGGGAGACCGGAGGACGTGGGCACCTCTATTTATGAATTGGAACCCGCAGAGGCGGGCAGCAGCACACTAAGCTATTGCAAAGTGTTGCGCGGAGGCTCCTGGAACGGCGGAGGCGTTATTCATATCCGTTGTGCAAATCGCGATTATGATGAGCCTGATTACAAAAATGAAACCATTGGCTTCAGATGCGCCAGGTCTTTAATATAAATTTAGATTTTTTAGACAGGATTACATAAAACCTAAATAATTTGAAAGTGGATAGGAGAAAATGAAAGAAAAAGGGAACCTTGATCAGTTATGCATCGGTACCATACGAACGTTATCAATGGATGCGGTACAAAAGGCAAATTCCGGGCATCCGGGTGCGCCGATGGGCCTTGCGCCTGTAGCATTTACACTTTGGGATAGATTTATGCGCCACTCTCCCTGCAACACAGATTGGCCTAATCGGGATCGTTTCGTACTTTCGGCGGGGCATGCTTCAATGCTTTTGTACAGTATATTACACATATTTGGATACGATATCAGCCTGGACGATATTAAGAATTTCAGGCAATTGCATAGTAAATGTGCCGGCCATCCTGAATATGGTCTGGCGCCGGGTGTAGAAGTGACTTCAGGGCCTCTTGGACAGGGCGCTGCAAACAGCGTTGGTATGGCGATAGCGGAGAGGTGGCTTCAATCATATTTCAATCGTCCCGGACACGAGATAATTAATTATAATATATTTGCCATTGCGGGCGACGGATGCATGATGGAGGGTATATCCGGCGAAGCGGCATCTCTGGCAGGCCACCTCAGCCTGAGCAACCTGGTATGGATTTATGATAATAATAATATTACTATTGAAGGCAACACATCACTGGCATTCAGCGAAGATGTGGCCGCGCGCTTCAGGGCTTACGGATGGAACGTTCAGCATGTTACAGATGCGAATGATATAGGAACGCTGGAGAGGGAACTGCAAACCGCTATAGATGAAAAAGAGCGGCCGTCTATAATAATTGTTGATAGCCATATTGCGTATGGCAGTCCTAATAAGCAGGATACAGCGGACGCTCACGGCGCTCCCCTGGGTGATGACGAGGTCAGGGCTGCGAAGGAAAATTATGGTTGGGATCCGGACAAAACATTTTACGTGCCTGATGAAGTCTCGAAGTTTAAAGAGGCTATGATAGATAAGGGTACAAGGTTGGAAGAGGAGTGGAAGGAAAAGTTAAAGGCCTATACAAAGGCGTTTCCTGATCTGGCAAGGCAATTTAATACAATGCAGAATTGCGAATTGCCGGAGGGATGGGAGGACATCATTCCAACCTTTCCGGCTGACGCAAAGGGACTTGCTACCAGAGAATCAAACAATAAGATAATAAATCCGATTGCTGATAAAATCCCGTGGTTCATGGGGGGCTCTGCTGATTTGGGGCCTTCTACAAAGACCTATATAAAAGAGACTACGAGTTTCAGCAAGGAAGATTACGGTGGCAGAAATCTCCATTTCGGAGTTCGTGAACATGCCATGGGGGCCATTATAAATGGAATGTCTTTAAGCAAGATCAGGCCATACGGGGCTACATTCTTTGTTTTTTCAGATTATGCGCGTCCTGCAATCCGCTTATCTTCTTTGATGAAGCAGCCTGTGATTTATATTTTTACTCACGACAGTATTGGTGTTGGCGAGGACGGGCCGACACATCAGCCTGTCGAACATCTTGCTTCGTTACGTGCAATGCCTGATTTAGATGTCATTCGCCCTTCAGACGCCAATGAACTGTCAGTGATGTGGAAGTACATCATGGGACTTAAGGACCGTCCTGTTGCGCTGGTCTTAAGCCGCCAGGCTATGCCTACTCTTGATCGTTCAAAATATGCCCCGGCTGATGGCGCATCAAAGGGGGCTTATGTCCTGATTGAGAGTGAAGGTACCCCTGATGTTATCCTGATAGGAACCGGTTCTGAAGTTCAAATATGTCTTGATGCGTATGATCAATTGACAGATGAGGGAATCAGGGCAAGGGTAGTAAGTATGCCGTGTTGCAGTCTTTTTCAAAGTCAGGAAAAAGATTACCAGAAAGAGATTTTACCTGATTCAGTGCGGGCACGTGTTGTAGTAGAAGCAGGGTCGACTTCCGGTTGGCATAGATATACCGGAAGGCCGGATGATTGTGGTATATTCGGGCTTAAGGGCTTCGGCGCTTCCGCACCTTCCAAAGATTTATACAAAGAATACGGTTTTACCACGGAGAGAGTGGTGCAGGTGGCAAAAAACGTTATAAAAAAAGCAAAAAACAAAATAATTTGATAGTACACAGGTTTCCGCTACAGCAGACATTTGTAATTTTAAGTTATGGGGAAAAAGATTCACGTTTATCCAAATAAAAAGAAACTCGCAACCGAAGCTGCAGAGCGGGTTATAAATGTGATTGGGCAGACGATACGGGAAAATGGTTTGTGCAATATAGCGTTGGCCGGCGGCAAAACTCCCCGTGAAGTATATTCAATGCTGGCTACGGACGCTTACCGGGATCAAGTGGCTTGGAGTAAGCTTCATCTTTTCTGGGGTGATGAGCGGATGGTTCCTCCGGAGCATCTGGATAGTAATTTCAGGATGGTTCAGGAAACGCTTCTTGATCGTATCAATATACCGGATGGAAATATTCATCGGATTCGGGGAGAAATTGCGCCGGAAAAGGCGGCTACGGAGTATGCGGAGTTGCTGCACAACCATTTTAAAGAAGGGTTGCCACGTTTTGATTTAATATTGCTTGGACTGGGAGATGACGGCCATACTGCTTCACTTTTTCCTGGTACGGATGCGGTTGAAGAAGGTGAACGGCATGCGGTTGCAGTCTATGTTCCCGGGTTAAATACATGGCGGGTGACGTTAACATTGCCTGTACTTAATGCGGCCAAGGAAATTTTATTTCTGGTTTCTGGCAGATCAAAGGCTGATATTGTCCAGCGTATAATAAGTATCAAACAACCTGCTAAAGAATTTCCTGCAACCATGGTAAATCCGGAAAACGGCACACTTCACTGGATGCTGGATTCCGAGGCAGTGGTTTTAATCAATAAAAACGCAAGAGAAGTTATGTTTCATTATTAAATAACAATTAACTTGCCTGAAAATTTTGATGTAGGGTGGATTACCCGTCCGACCGTGTCATCCGGGCGGGAGCGGAGCGAATCCACCAATTCCTGTGTTGAATATTATTGTTTAATGAAAAGTAATCATGAATAAGCAAGTTTTTGGCCTGATCGGCCTGGGTGTTATGGGTCAGAATTTTGTACTCAATGTTGAGCGCAACGGTTACGGCGTTGCTGTTTATAATCGAACTGCTGAAACAACAGAGAAATATATTGCAGGTCCTGCCTCCGGCAAAAATATCAAACCTGCGTATACATTAAAAGAATTTGTTGACGCACTGGAAACCCCTCGCAAGATTATGTTACTGGTTAAAGCCGGTGCGCCTGTTGATGCGACCATCCAGCAGCTTATTCCTTTATTAGATAAGGGCGATTTGATTATAGACGGGGGAAATTCTTTTTTTCTTGATACGGAAAGGTGGGCTAAGGAGCTTGAGTCTCAGGGCTTCAATTTTTTTGGAATGGGAGTATCCGGTGGAGAGGAAGGCGCTTTATGGGGGCCGAGTTTGATGCCGGGTGGTTCCAGAGATGCTTACAAGGAAGTCGAACCCATTATGAAGGCTGTGGCTGCAAAGGCAGAGGAGGATGGGGAACCCTGTGTAACATATATTGGCCCGGGTGGTTCCGGCCATTATGTTAAAATGGCTCATAACGGTATCGAGTATGGCGATATGCAGCTTATTGCAGAGGCTTATGATTTGCTCAAGCGTGCCCTTGGACTATCCGCTCAGGAATTTCACGAGATTTTTGCTGAGTGGAATAAGACGGAATTATCCTCGTTTCTAATTGAGATAACAGCAAAAGTTTTTAAGAAGATAGATGAAGATACCGGAAGGCCATTAGTGGATGTGATATTGGACAAAGCCGGGCAAAAAGGAACGGGCAGATGGATGGGTGAAAACGCTCTGGAATTGGGAATATCAATACCTACAATTATTGCTGCAGTTAATGGAAGAATTCTATCTTCACAAAAGGACGAACGTGTATATGCTTCAAGTGTGCTAACAGGTCCGGCAAAAAAGTATGAAGGCGCTTCACCACAAAAACTGATAGATTCAACAAGAGATGCGCTTTACGTGTCTAAAATTTGTTCTTATGCTCAGGGTATGAGTTTGCTTAAGAAGGCATCTGTGGAATACGGATATAACATGGACCTGGGAACAATTGCAAAAATCTGGAGAGCTGGTTGTATTATTAGGGCTAGGCTCCTTAATGACATAACCAGCGCTTTCAATCGAAATAAGGATTTACCAAATCTACTCGTTGACGACGTGTTTCGGGAGTCAGTAAAAACCAGACAGGAGTCATGGCGTTTTGTCATCAGGACGGCAATAGAATTAGGCATTCCCATGCCGGCCATGAGCGCTTCACTGGCATATTATGACTCTTACCGCAGTGAACGTTTACCTGCTAATTTGATTCAGGCCCAACGCGATTTCTTTGGGGCGCATACCTTCGAGCGCATTGATAAACCGGGTATCTTTCACGCTGACTGGGAGGAGAAGTGAATACAAATCAAGCCATAATCTTAAATACGAATTTTCAACAAAAAGGGGCAAGAAATGAAGAAAGCTGAGCCTGTCACCATAGTTATTTTTGGCGCATCTGGTGATTTGACAAAACGCAAATTGATGCCGGCTTTGCTTCAACTGATCATGGACGGTTTACTTGCAGAGAAGACCACGATTGTCGGATTTGCAAGGCGTGAAAAATCTCATGAACAATTTCGTGTTGAAGTTGAAGAAGCTTTAGTGGAATTTGCCAGATCTAAGCCTGAGGCAGGATCCGGCGGATTGAAAGCCTTTAGTTCCTGTTGCTATTACCAATCCGGAAACTATGACAGCAGTAAAAACTTTCATGATTTAAAAAAGCTACTAGATAAACTTGATGAAGAACGCGGAATAGATTCTGACAAGGCTAATCGCCTGTTTTACCTGTCTACACCTCCCAACGTTTTCTCCGGAATTATTGCAATGCTTGGCCAGACCGGACACATCGCCGATCCAAATGATAAAAACCGTTGGACCAGGGTTATCGTTGAGAAGCCCTTTGGACGAAACCTTGAAACCGCTGTTGATTTAAATAGAAGTATTTTGTCCGTATTAGATGAGAATCAGGTTTATCGTATTGACCATTATCTGGGAAAGGAAACCGTTCAAAATATAATGGCATTCCGCTTTGGCAATAGTATATTTGAACCGCTTTGGAACCGCCGCTATGTGAGTCATGTTCATATTACAGTGGCAGAGGCTGTGTGTGTGGAGGGACGCGGCGGCTATTATGACAATTCGGGTGCGCTCCGCGACATGGTACAAAATCATATGTTGCAATTATTGTCGCTTATAGCCATGGAACCACCGGCCTCTTTTGCTCCGAATGCTGTACGTAATGAAAAGGTGAAATTGCTGAGCGCTATTCCTCCCATTAAATCGAATGAGGTTAATGAATATTCCATCCGCGGGCAGTATGCTGCCGGTACAATCAACGGGAAATTGATTCCGGATTACCTGAGAGAGTCTGGTGTGCAGTCCAATTCTGTAACCGAGACCTTTGTAGCGTTGAAGTTACATGTGGACAACTGGCGCTGGGCAGGCGTGCCGTTTTACCTTCGTACCGGAAAGGCGCTGACAAAACGTCTTACTGAAGTAAATATTGAATTCAGACAGCCGCCACTTGCTCTTTTCAGTCATATAAAAAATGACGAGGACGAGAGAGAGCGGGGCCGCATGAAACCCAATATGCTCTCTTTACGGGTTCAGCCGAACGAAGGCATACGCCTGTCCATAGGCATGAAAGTTCCAGGTCCAAAAATGATTTTAGAACCCAAAGACATGGAATTTTGCTACGAAAACGTTTTTAAAGTAGAGCCGCCGGGAGCTTATGAGCGCCTGATTTTGGATGCCATATTGGGTGACACCACTCTCTTTATTCGACAGGATGAGGTTGAAGCAGCATGGACGTTAGTGAATGGCATACTTGAGGGGTGGGCCAGTGAAGAATTGCCCCATATTCACCTTTATCGGGCCGGCACCTGGGGCCCGTATGCTGCTGATGAATTTATTACCAATGATGTAAGAAGAACAGGGGCTTTGTAAAAGTTTCGTGCTTCGGATTTCTGGTTTGCTGGTATAAGGGGGAGGTATCTTTATTTCTCAATGTGGTATTTCCTTTCAAGTAATCTTCCCCAATGGGCATTATAAGGATGAACCTTATAAACTGTTGTCTGGTTTTGCACAAGCGGCCTATTTTCATTAGCCCATTTAAAGATTGATCCTTCCGGGTTGTACACATTCGTAAAGCCCATATCCATATAATATTTATTAATGGCCTTTACTTCTAATTTCTATTTCTGTTTTGAGAAGCAGTATGTAATGGTCTATTATGGACTTAGGAAGCTTATCTAACAAGTCAATTATTTCATCATAATATGGTTTGTGACTGCGGTATTTTTTTGATGGTTCTGCAACCCCGATTGGAGACTTTCTCTCCTCTTCATAGAATAGCTTATGGATAGGAATATTGAGAAATTTTGAGATCTTTTCCAGAGATTTTTTTGTATATCCCCTTTTGCCACTTTCAAGAAAGTTTATATAGCCCTGAGTTAAGCCAGTTCTTAAAGCCAACTCTTCCTGGGTAAGATTCATACTTTGCCTTATTTTTCTCAGGTTTTCTCCTACAATATTCTTGTTCATGCATAATTATACTATAACACTTTATTATAGTACGCAAATACTCGTAGTTATATTCACTTGACACAACATAACTCACAGTTATAATTACGTTAATAGAGAAATTCCGGTTCTGAGTTTTTCTTATAAAATACGATTAATCCCATAACCATCGTTTGCCATCGGCTGAACATTTTTTAAACCATTCAGAGTATGATACATAAATATCTGACATTTCATAGCTTCCTTGTTCCTATAGTATTTTGGCTCATTTCTACATTTCTTTTTCAGATTGTTTTCCATATTCCTGAAGTGATAGCTAATGAAAATACAGTTATAATTATTCGTGGTCAAGAAATTACGGCCTATAATAAGGTGATTGCGGGTTTTGAAAAAGGATGTAATGAAAGAAATATCTTCATAGAGAAAATATACGATTTAAAAGGAGATGTAGAAGAAGGCAAGAAAGTTATTCAAAGTATCAAGGCCAATAAACAAAAGCCTGATCTTATCTTTGCTGTGGGCATACTTGCAGCAGTTCTTTCAAAAATCCAATTTACTAATATACCAATAATATTTTGCATGGTTATCAATCATGAGCGCTTCAATTTACAAGGAGCTAATATTACGTGTATTTCTACAGAAGTGTCTGTAGAAGATCAATTTGCATTTCTAAAAGAGCTATTTGGCACAGTTAGGAATGTAGGGGTTATTTATGATCCTTTGAAGACCAGGAATATCATCTCCAAAGCAATCCCTGTGGCAAAAAAGTTTGAATTCAACCTCATTAAGGCAGAGATTACGTCTAATAAAGAAGTTACATCTGCATTAAAGAAAATTGCCAACGAAATTGATGTTCTATGGATAATACCCGATAGTACGGTAATCACAAGAAGTTCACTAAGTGTCATTCTTGAAACAGCCTTGAAACATCGTTTGCCAACATTCTGTACTTCAGGCGTAATTGTGAAAGAGGGAGCAATAGCATCCATTTCACCAGATTATACAGACATAGGTATTAAGGCGGCACGGATGGCCCAAACATTGTTAAACAGTCCAACGGTTATTTCACTGGGCATTAAACAACCAGACAAATTAAGGTTGTCTTTGAATATTCAAACAGCAAACAAAATTGGAATAGACATATCATCCATTCAGTCTCGTCCAAACGTGGTTTTGTATCCTTAAGGCAACGTAACCGTGATCAGAAAATAAAACGTTAGTGTTATACGGTAATCTAACTAATCAGCATCAACGTGGTATTTTCTTTCAAGTAAGTTTCCCCAATGGGCATTATAAGGGTGAACCTTGTGAACTGTAACTTTATCCAGTACCAGCGGCCTTCCTTCATTAGCCCATTTAAAGATTGATCCTTCCATGTTGTATACTTTCGTAAAGCCCATATCCTGTAATTTCCTTGCCAGGATGGAAGAACGATAGCCTACAGAGCAATAGACAACAATAGGTCTGTCCGGTTTGATATCGGTGAGATGCTTCAGGGGGTCTTTGTTATAAGGCAAATTCCTTGCTCCCGTAATATGGCTTACGCAAAATTCTTCCCTTGCCCTGGCATCTATTAAAATTATAGACTCACTTTTGGGGTCCGTCAGCCATGAATGCAGCTCATCAGTCCGGAGTTGTTTGACATCCGGGTACTTATTTCTGATATCTCTTATCACTTCTGTCCAGGTTAGCGCTTCCTGATTGTGTAAGCATCCTGACATTGTTTCCCGTCCTGTTACGGTTAACATTACGATTAGAATAAAATATCTTTTCTTTTTCATCTATACAGGTATTTCCTTGAATACAAGGATGAATTGTAAATTCTCAATAAACTGTGGAAGACCTCCCCTTAATCCCCTCCTTAGATTCTAAAAAAATGTTAGTTAGATTATAGCTAATCAATCCCTTACAACCTACTAAATTAAGTGGTATCAATGACATATGATTTTATTAAAAAATCATTGATTTTACAGTAGTATTTGTTATTATGTAATAATCATTATAGATTGTGAGGGTTTTAAGAACTTTATTATTTTTTTAAAAAGGGGGGATTAGCAAATGTCAATTATGTCAGAGGCATACATGAAGATGTATCCCATGGAGGCTAAAGAGAAGAAATCTTCCGGTAAGCCTACACCGGTTTTAGATATTCCAGAATTTAAAAAGGCATGGGACCTGCACAGGGAAACGAGTATTGATATCGTGAAGCGCTTTGAGTATATGGCTCAATGTGTGGGTTTTACTGATAAGGATACAGAGGCGATTAAAGAATCAAAAGAGATTATCGCCGCAAACCTGAATACAATCCTTGATCATATTTATTATGAAAAGCTGATAACCGATCCATGGTTATCCAGGTGGTTCAGGGATGAAACAGGTCAGATTGCCAAGCAATACATTGACGTCAGGAGGGCGAAGCAGCAAAAGTTTCTTCTCAGGATATTAGAGTGCAAATGGGACGAAGAGTTCTTGAATCATGTTCGCTGGGTTGGCGCTATACATGTTCCCACTTTCGGGTTGGAAGATCTTTACATACCAATGAGATTGAACATTGCTCTTTGGGGATACATCCATCAATATTTGTTTAATCTGTTTGCCGAGGAACTGAGGAGTGACCCTGACAAGCTGCGCAGGATTACTACCGCCTGGACGAAACTCTTCTGGTTGGTTATAGACCTTTATCATATTGAATACTTACCTTCATGGATGTAACTGGTACGTAGTAAAAGAATTGTATAATTGTTCAAACCCTCCCCACCGCCTGAAAGACGTAAGTCGTTTAAGCGGGGAGAGGGTGAACTATTATGGTTTATTTCAGTTTTAAATAATGTACTAGATTTGATTTCTTATTAATGACAGGCGTAATCTTTCCTTTGCCGGAGGTGAGTATTGTCATTACACCGGGGCCATGGCCTGCGATAACACAGTCCGAATGGACTATGATACCGATTGAAATAGCGCCGGTTTTATATATTCGTCCATAGGAGTGATCAGCGTCAGATATTGCCACGAAATCTCCAAACCTGAGTGTTCCGAGTCCGGATTTCTTTACTATCTTTTCATCGAACATCTGGATGTCATAGTCGCCGGTGTAGCTATGGCTGGAGCCTAGTCCAGATCCCATAATTGCTGCCGGGACTATATGAGTTACCGGAAATTTGAGGATACCTTTCGCTTCTTTTACGGGTATCTTCGATAAAAGGCCGGGAGAGATATTCATTGCGTGTATGTCAGGATAGTAGTTTGTCAGGATTAATCCTGTGCCATACGCCTTTATCTGCATCTTGTCTCCCACCACCATTTTATCAAGTGTCTTTGGAGGGAAGTCTACTATCACATGTTCTATACCGCCGTGTTTTCCAGTTACGAAACCTTTTGCTCCCTTGGCGTCTCCTGAGATAATCTTTACTTCATTCCCGGCGCATGCCAGTGTATTAAGTCCGGCGTTTGGCGACCAGCTTCCTATTGACTTTTCTGTATTAGTTATACTGATTCCGGGTTCCACATGATCAGCAGCCCAGCCAATGGCAGGGTCTCCAATCCTGACGTTGTAAGTAATTCCTCCAACACTTGGAAGTACAAGTGGTCTGCCGTCAGCGCTGATAACATATGGTGTGCTGGCAAAGGTGGGGCTTGATATCTGTCCCACTACTGATTGCATCACTAATTTGTCTTTGTTTGTCTTAATCAGTTTCTAACCCCTTATTTAATCATGAATTTCGCACGTCAGCTTAACACATTTATCAATATTCTACCAAATAAATTTAAACATTAATATAGGCTTGACCGTCATACCTCATTCATGTATATTTTTTCAGCTTATGTGC
>ERZ1292633.4027-Hain-H41-02um-R1-4027-length-13870-cov-8_pt1 | contig 13870 bp, 9 predicted proteins | sample MGYA00564406_ERZ1292633 | MGnify/ENA primary metagenome ERZ1292633 (study PRJEB36523, sample SAMEA6512639) | groundwater metagenome | collected 2019-01-08 | study: AquaDiva: Metagenomics assemblies of 32 groundwater samples
CCCCAGGTGGGGGATGCTGTTCACGTAGTCGATGGCGGTGGTGATGTAGAACTTGTTCATTCGCCCTGGCCCTGCCCCGAGTCGGAGGGGCCGCCCGGCGGGCCGTCGGAAGAACCGCCCGAAGAACCTTCGGCTGGGCCGTTCCCCGATCCGCCGCCCGAACTGTTCCCCGGCCCCGCACCGGGCACGCGCCCGCCGCGCGATCCACCACCGCGACGACGGCGACCCCGGCGGCGCTCGCCGCCTCCGGCCGAGATTCCGCCTCGCTGGTCGGAGCGTCCGTCGGAGCGCAGCATGTCGGAACGTCCCGCGGGCCGAACGTCGGGTCGCGGCGATACAGAACGCGGTGGCTCCACGCGCGGAGCGTCGGAGCTTGGCAATTCCCGGCTTGGCAATTCCCGGCTTGGCAATTCCCGGCGCGGTGATTCCGGCCGCGGCGACTCCGGCCGCGGCGCGCCCTGGCGCGATTCGGGACGCTCCGGTCGCCCGGTGCTCCGCCTCGGATCGCGGCGTTCACCCCGCTCGGGACGTCCCGGGCGGTCCGGCGTGCCCGGCCCGGCAGACCCGGCAGACCCGGCAGGCCCGGCGGCGGCATCGTCGTGGCCTCCGTCGCCCGGCTTGGCGCCTCGCGAGCCGCACCCCTGCTTGTCGCACCCCTTCCGCCGGTCGCGCGAAGGGCCCGTGATCTTCGTTCCGCTGGGGAGTTCGTCCATCATCACGACGTTCGGCTTCCCCGCCTCGTCGTGGAGCGTCAGCGTCCGGTGGAAGATATCGACGCGGCCGACTTCGTAGGCGACCCCTTCCAGCTCCAGCTGGCTTCCGATCTTCGGGAATTCCCGCGCCGCCCCCTTGTAGAAATCGAGCTCGTACCGCAGGCAGCACTTCAGCCGCCCGCAGGCGCCCGAGATCTTCGACGGGCTGGGCGAGAGACCCTGGTCCTTCGCCATCTTGAGCGTGATCGGCTCGAAGTCGCGGAGCCAGGTCGCGCAGCAGAGCTCCCGGCCGCACGTGCCCATCCCGCCGATTCGCCCCGACTCGTCGCGAACGCCGATCTGCCTCAGCTCGATCCGTGTCCGGAAGACGGCGGCCAGGTCCTTCACCAAGTCGCGGAAATCGACCCGCTTCTCGGCGGTAAAGAAGAAAGTGATGCGGTTTCCGTCGAACTGGTACTCGCAGTCGACCAGTTTCATCTCGATCTCGCGCTGGAGGACGCGTTCCTTGCAGGTTTGGAACGCGCGCGCTTCCTTGGCGCGGTTCTGCTCCAGGCGCTCCAGGTCCTCGGGGCGCGCCTGGCGGATCACGACGCGGAGGTTTCCCGGGAGATGATTCCGCTTCACCCACTCGTGCGTGTGGTGGACTTTACCGAGATCTTCGCCGCGCTCGGCCTGGACCACGATCCAGTCTCCACCGCGGAGTGGGACCTCTTTAGGATTCGCGTAGTACTCGCGGCGGCGCGCCTTGAAGACGACCTCGAGTATTTCATGGGCTTCTGCCGGCGCGAATTTCGGATCAGCCACGGCGCCGGCCGTGGCGAGCGGTTCGTTCATCGGTCTCTCCCCGCCGCGGCGGGGCCTCAGTTCGGTCGATGGTGGATCAGGCGGCGCCCAGCCCCATCCGGTGCTGAGCGGAAGCGACGGCGTACGCGGCGGTCACGTTCGACTGCACCGCCGCCGCGATCTCCTCGAGAATTCGAATTCGGCGCGAGAGTGCCGGAAGGGGGAGCGACGCGGCATCGGCCACGATCTCCCGCTTCCAGTCCTCGTTCGCCAGCGCGATCCCCTCGCCGATGACTTTCAGCCGGAGGACGTCGCGGTAGTAATGGATGGCCAGCGAGACGGCCGAGAGAAAGCGGCCGCGGTCGCGCTCCATCCGCCCTCGGCGGAGGGTACCCAAAATCGCGGGCGAGCCGGGGCGGACGAAAAGTTCCTTCGCCACCGCGCGGAGCTTCGCGAAGTCGGCCTCCTCCGGCGCCGCGCCGGTCGCGTCCAACGGAGCCTCGAACGGCGCGATGGCGCGGCCCAGGCTCCCCTGGGAGAGCGCCGCAGCCAGCCGCGCCGTTCCCTTCGTGACGCCGCGCTCTTCCAGCGCCCGGACCAGGAACGCCTCGGGCAGGGGGCGGAACCGAACGTGAAGGCAGCGGGAGGCGATCGTCGGCAGGAGCGCTCGGATCTGTCGCGCGCCCAGGATCAGCACGCGATTCGGCAGCGGCTCTTCCAGAATTTTCAGGAAGGCATGCGCCGCGGGGCCCGTCATCGCCTCGGCCCCCTTCACAATCAAGACCTTCGCCCCCCCGTCGCGCTGCGGCGTGAGGGAGAGGAACTGCTTCGCGCGTGCCAGGTCCTCCACCGTGTGGACCGGCTGCTTCGCGAACGAGGGGGCGAAGAAGGGCTCGCGCGCGTAGCGCCCCCGCACTCCCGCCCTCGCCTCGGAGCGCGCCTCGTCGGCCTGCTTCTCCGTCCGTCCCTCGGTGCGGAACGATGGGAGCGGCACAAGGAGTTCCAGGTCGGGATGGCGGAGCGCGGCGCTCGCCACGCACGAGGGGCAGCCGTCGCAGGGCCCGGCATCCGGGAGCGGCGTCTCGCAGAGGATGGCGCGCGCAAACCAGAGCGCGGCGCGGGTCTTCCCGACGCCGGCGGGGCCATGAAAGAGGTACGCATGCCCGACGTGTCCGCCCCTCAGAGAGGCGACGAGGTAGGCTACTGCTTCCTCTTGATGCTGGACCGTGTTTGGAGGCATGAGGTGGGGCTCACCGGAACCACTCGAGGGGGTTCAGGGCTTCTTTTCCCCGGCGAATCTCGAAATGGAGCACCGTTCCGGAGGTGGAGCCGGTATCCCCCACCCGGCCAATGGTCTCCCCGGCGGCAACTTCCTTGCCGACCGGGACGGTGATCTCGGAAGCGTGGGCGTAGAGCGTGTAGTAAGCGCCGCCATGATTGAGGATAACACACTTGCCGTACCCCTCGAGCCAGTTGACGTACTCCACCCGGCCCCTGGAAACGGCCGTGATCGGGGTCCCGAACAAGGCGGCGATGTCGATCCCGCTATTAAAGGTAGTGGTGCCGAAACGGGGGTTCGTCTGCTGGCCGAAACCGCGGGCCACCTTGCCGTTCGCGGGCCAGGGGAGCCGCCCCCGGTTCCTCCCAAAATCGCCCAGGAGCGGAGCCTCCCCGCTGGGCGCGCCGCGCTCGCGGGCGATTCGCTGCCGTTCCAAAGTCTCGATGAGTCCGAGAATCCGCTTCCGGGCCCGCTCCAGCTCGGCGGAGGCCTGCTCGTTCGATTTCGAATCGGAGCGGATTCGCTGCAGGAGCCGGCGGCGCTCCCCGGTCAGGCTGGCCAGCGCCCGGCGCTCCCGATTGGTCTCGGCCTGGAGCCGGTCGATCTCGCGCTTTCTTGCCTCCAGGCGGGTCTTGTTGTCCTGCACTTCCACGCGCCGCGCCTGGGTCAGGAGCATCCGCGAGCGATCCTCCTTCGCGATCCGGGCCATGTAGTAGCTCCGCGCCACCAGTTCGCCGAACGAACGGGCGGTCAGGACGTGCTCCAGCTCCCAGGAGCGGCCGCGCTTGTAGATCTCCCGGAGGCGCCACCCCAGCCGCCGCCGCTCCGTCTCCAGCTGCACCGCCGTCCGCGCCAGCTCCGACGTGGCGTCGCCCAGGTCTCCCTGAAGCGCGCGCTCCCGCTTCTGGAGCGCGTTCAGGTAGCGCATCGTCAGTTGAAGATTCTTCTCCGTCTCGCGCAACTGGCCGAGGAGGTTTTTCTCCTTCCCCTTCAGTTCCTTGGAGCGCTCGCGCCGCTGATCCAGCTCCTGGCGGAGCGATTCCAACTCGCGGCGCTGGCCCTCGATCTCGGTGTCCGTTCGCGCTCGCTCGCGCGCGGCGCCGGCGGAATCGGAAGGGGCCGTCTGCGCGAGCGCGGGAGGCGCGGCGAAGGCGGCGCCGAGGAGGAGCGCCAGAAGCGCCGAAAGGAGCGATGCGGGGAGAGCCGCGAGGAGCGGAAGCCTGGCTGCGCCGGGGAGGCGCGCGGCTAGAGTAGCCATTTCCTCGGAAGGGTCGCGACCGCGATCCAGCTCCCGAGGAGGCCCAGGAGCCCACTCACGGCCACGAACGCGAGGAGCGTCGGCGCCGGCAGGAAGAGCAGGCGGAAGAGCCCGTCGGCCAGGCTGTCGTGGACGAGCCGCGCCACGGCGATCGTGAGGACCGAGGAGAGCGAGGCGAGGACGAATCCCTCCACGAGATAGGGGGCCTCGGTGAAGAGGAAGCCGCCCCCCAGCGAACGGACGAGGTGGACCGAATCGAGCCGGGCCTGCACCGCGAGGCGCGTCGTCGCGCCGACCACGAAGAGAACACCGACCAGCACGATGAGGCCGACCGCCGCGCCGATTCGCTTCAGCGTTCCCACGACCTGCTCGGCGCGAAGGACCCACTCTCCGGCGTAGCGGACGTCCTCCACGTGGGGAACGGTCTCGGCCGCGCGCGCGATGCCGCGCACGCCGTCGGCGTTTCGCGCGGGAGGCGCGGGGCGGATGATGAACGAGGCGGGGAGCGGATTCGACCCGACCGACTGGATCAGCGCTTCGTCGGAGATGTCGGCGCGGAACGACTCCCACGCCTCATCCTTGCTGACGTAGCGGACACTATCGACGCCATCCAGCGCGCGGAGCGCGGCCGCGGTGTGCGAGACCTCGCTCTTCGAGAGTCCCTCGTTCAGGAAGACCGAGATCTCCTCGCGCGACTCCAACTCGCCCGTGTAGCGGTCGACGGTCTGCAGCACCATCATGAAGAAGAGGAAGATGAGGAGGATCGCCGACATCGAAAGGACGCTGGTGAGCGTCAGCGCCCGATGCTGCACCACGCCGCGCCAGAGCTCGCGGCCGATGAACTTGATGGGGCCGATCATGCCGCCGCTCCTTCCGGTCCGTCGGATCGGAGGAGCCCGCGCTCGACGCGGATGACGCGGCCGGGATAGCGGCGGATCCACTCCTCCGCGTGGGTCGCGATCACGACGAGGGTCCCGCGCTCTCGAATCTCGCGCAGGAGTGCGAAGATCTGCGCCGCGGAGCTCGGGTCGAGATTCCCGGTCGGCTCGTCCGCGAGGAGGATCCTCGGATGCCGCGCCATGGCCCGCGCCAGCGCCACGCGCTGCTTCTGTCCCGCCGAGAGGTCGTTCGGGAAGAGCGCCTCCACGCCGCGAATTCCCATCTGGTCGAGGAGCGGGTTGATCCGCTCGCGGATCTGCGCGCGGTCCCAGATGCCGCCGATGTTGCAGGAGATGGCCACGTTCTCGAAGATGTTCCGGTCGGGCAGGAGGCGAAACTCCTGGCCCAGGATGCCGATGTGGCGGCGGACGAGACTCGCCGGGACGCGCCGGCGATGCGGCGGCGGCGGAGAAGCGGGCTCGGCGGGGGCCGAAGGCGCCTCGATGACCGCGATCGGATCGACCTCGACGCGCCCGCTCGTCGGCTTCTCGGCCAGAGCCAGAACGCGAAGCAGGGTGCTCTTCCCGGCGCCGCTCGGCCCGGCCACCAGAACCCACTCGCCCGCCTCGAACGAGAGGGTGACGTCGCTCAGCGCGATGCGGTCCCGGTAGACCTTGGTGACGTGCTCCAGGCGGATCAGGGCCATGACCACTCCAGGGGGCGGCGCCCGGCGCGAAGCGTGAGATCGGCGCCGACTCGAATGGCGGTCGCGAGCCCCGCCGGGTCGGGACGGTTCGCGGCGCTCCTGGAAACCTTCCAGGCGCGGTCGAACGCGGTGCCATGATCTACCGAGGAGCGGACGAAGGGAAGCCCCAGGGTCACGTTCGCGGCGCCGCCGACGCCGTCGGCCTTCGCCGGGATGAGTCCCTGATCGTGGTACATGGCGATCACGGCGCCCAAATCCTTCCGTCCGGCGTGGCGCGAGAAGAAGGTGTCGGCGGGATAGGGCCCCTCGGCGGAGATGCCGCGCTCGCGCGCCTCGCGAATGGCCGGGGCGATGAAGCGCTCCTCCTCGTCGCCGAAGAGCCCCTCCTCGCCCGCGTGCGGGTTGAGCCCCAAGAGCGCGATGGCGCGGCGGCTTCCCCAGCGGAAATTCCGCAGCGCCGCGGCGGCGAACTCGATCGTCCGGACGAGCGACGGCTTCGAGAGAGCGCCCGGCACGTCGCGAAGCGCCAGATGCACGGTCGCGAGGACGAGCCGGAAGCGGCGCGTGACGAAGAGCATGCGGGTCTCGGGCACGCCCGCGAGGGAGCCGAGGAACTCGGTGTGCCCGGGATGCGGGTAGCCGGCCATGTGGAGCGCGTGTTTCGAGATCGGCGCGGTGACGATGCCGTCGACGCGTCGCTCCAGCGCCAGACGGGCCGCGGTCTCGATGGCCCGAGCCGCCGCGCGGCCGGAGCCGGCCGAGGCGTGTCCGGGGCTGATGGAGATCCACCCCTCGTCGCTCGAGACGAGAAACGGGATGCCGGGAGCGTCGTCGCGCGGGTCGAACGACTCGGGCCGGACGACGCGGAGCCGGGCTCGGGCGCCGGTGCGATGGAGGGCGCGCTCGAAGATCTCGGGATCTCCCACGACCGCCAACCGCGCGACACGCCGGAGCGACGTCGACGCGACGGCGCGGGCGACGATCTCGGGGCCGATCCCCGCGGGGTCGCCGCAGGTGATAAGGAGCGTGGGACGACGCGGCGACACGAGTGCGTGCCTCCCGGCGCTAGTCCTTGATCTCAATCGTGACGGTCTTCTTGACGCGTTCGTACCAGCGTCGGTACGACTCCTCCAGCTTCTTGTTCAGAACCACCTGGCGCAGGTCTTCCTTGATGTCGTCGAACTTGAAGTCCTCTTCCGCGACGCGCCCGAGAAGCTTGAAGACGTGATAACCGGCATCCCGCTTCACCGGCACGCTGATCTCGTTCAGGCTGAGCCCGGTGAGGACCTCCCGGAGATTGTCCGGCAAGCTCGCGACCGAGATGTCCCCCAGGACGCCGCCCGAGTCCTTCGTCGCGGTGTCCATCGAATGCCGCCGCGCCATGGCCGCGAAATCGGCTCCCCGCATCAGCGAGTCGCGATAGACCAGCGCGCGCTTCCGGGCGCGCTCCTCGTCGGGCGGGGTCGGGCGGATGCCGATCATGACGTGGCGGGCGCGGACCGACTCCTTGGTCGAATCGGTCTTCGCCTGATGCGACTCGACCTTGATGATGTGATAGCCGTAGCGCGTGCGGACCGGCTGGCTCATCTCGTTCGGCTTGAGCGAGAAGGCGACCGCCTCGAACTCCGGCACCATGTCGCCATGCCCGAACGAGCCGAGGTCGCCGCCGCGCTGGCCGCTCGGGTCGTCCGAGAACTGGCGCGCGGCCTCCTCGAAGGGGCGCCCCTTCACGATGAGCGCGCGGATGCTGTCGGCGCGTGCGCGGGTGCGCTTGGCCTGGGCCGAATCGGCCTCGAAGGCGATGAGGATGTGGGCCAGCTTCAGCTCTTCCGGCCGCTTCCCGATCGAATCGCGGTTCGACTCGAAGTAGGCGCGGATCTCCGCGTCGGTCACGGTCGTCTTGCTCTGGACCTCGCGGCTGACCACCCGCGAGACGAGGAGCTGCTCGCGAACGTCCGGCTCGTAGCGCTTGCGGAGATCGGCCTCGGTCATCCGCTCCTGCTCCAGCGCTCGGCTGAAGCCGGCGTCGCCACCGAGCCGCTCTCGTAGCCCGCCGATCTCGCGGTCCACGGCCGCCTGGACGTCCTGGGGCGACACGGTGATGCCGAGGCGGACCGCTTCGGCCAACACGACCTGGTTCTCGACCAGCTGATCGATGATGTTCCGGCGGAGCTTCGCGATGGAGGCGGAGTCGCGCGGGTCGACGCTGAACCGCGCGGCGGCCTGCTGGAATCGCTCGTCCACCTCCGACGCCAGGATGACGTTCTTGTTCACGATCGCCGCGATCCGCTCCGCGGCGCCGACGCGTTCCCCGGAACCGGCAAGGAGGGCCAGCGCCGCCGCGGCCAGAACGATCGCCGCCCCGGCGCGAACGAGGGAAGCCCCGCGACCAGGGCCGGCGGCGCGGATCATCGGGCGGCTCGTTTCTTCGACGCCGGCGCGCCAGGCGCCGTGGGCGCCAGGCGAACCGCTTCGAGACGCGCGGGGACCACGTTGACCGGGGTCTTCGCCCGGAGCCGCTCCAGCTGATCGATTACCCATTGGTTCTCCATCTCCTCTCGCCAATCGCGCAGGGCGCGGGGCGCGGCTTCTTCCGGGGAAAGCGGGGCGGCCTCTTCACGGCCGGTCATCATGGCGACCGCCCATCCCTGGACCGTCTCGGTCGCCGGCGCGAACTGCCCGGCGGCGAGGGCCCGGAGGCTGAGGCTGATCGGATCGGTGCTCGCTTCGGGAACCGACAGCGTGGCGACTTGCCGGGGGAAGAGCCCTCCCGTCCTGACATGGTTCCGGATCAGGAATCCCCTCGACTGAAGCGTGGAATCGGATGGAAATCCAATTCCGTTCCAGGACTTCAGCGCCTCGCGGGCGCTGTCGGCGCTGGAGAACATAGCCACGCGCGCCACGCGCGCCGCGGGGCGCTGGTAGCGGGATGCGTTCTTCTCGATAAAGGCGCGGAGCGCGCTCGCGCTCGGATCGGCCGGACGAGCCCGCTCCACCATCGTCTTCGTCGCGACCTCGTCGCGGCAAAGCCGGAGCCGGCGCGCCACCAGGGGATCCTTGTCCAGCCCCCACTCGCGCGCGTCGCGGACGATCAGCTCGTGCAGGACCGCGCGCGCCGCCAGCGTCACCATGTCGCCGAACTCGTGGACGCGAACCCGGCCGTACGCATCCGTGGCCGGGCGGACGAAGCGGATGATGTCGGCGATGGTGATCGCGACGCCGTCGGCACGGGCCACGATTCCGACCGCCGGGCGAATACCTAGCCCCGCGCGCGTCCCATCGGGCCGGAGCGACGCGAGGATGGAGTCGGTCGATTCGCTCCGGAAGGTCGCCATCGCCAACCTCGCGTTCAGCGAGTCGGCGGCGAAGTGGTACTTCCGGAGAACCCGGTCGTAGTAGCGCTGATTGATCTGGCGCGTCCGTTCGTCCACGAGGAGCCGCGCCAGCGAATCGTCGCCGACTTCGATCCAGCCCCCAACCTTATAGAGCTCGTGTCCGTAGGGCCCGGAATAGGGGCCAAAGATATCACCCGGCTTCGCGGATGCGATCGAGTCCTGGGACACCGGCTCCAGATCCTTCACCAGCACGGGACCGAAGCGGCCGCCCGCCGCGGCGGACGGGGGGTGTCCGCTGTAGATCTTCGCCAGCGAGTCCCAGCGCGCTCCGTGGCGCGCCCGATCGGCGATCCGCACGGCGACGCCGAGGCGCCCCGCCGGGTCGCCGCGCACCAGGATGTAGTGGAGGTCGAGCCACCGGTAGCGGCCCGAGTTCTTGATCGAGTCGAACTCCGCCGGGCTCGGGACGATCCCCGGAAGGAGGACCTTCTCGTAGAGCAGGCCCATGAGAATGTCGAACTCGCGCTCGGTGACCGCGCGGCGCACGTCCGGATCGTCGAAAAGCGCGCGGTGCTCCGCCTCGAGCGCCAGGAGTTCCCGGTCGACGCAGCGATCGAGCAGCGTGCGGCGCCAGGCGCGCGGCGTCATGCCCCGCGGCGGCTCCAGCCCCAGGGCCAGCGCGGCGCGCTGAATGTCGATTGCCTCGACGCTCCGCCCCCCCACCGTCGCGATCGCCCCGCGGAGCGCCGGGGGCGTCTTCGCCTCGGCGGCCGACGCGAGCGCGCAGACCATGGTCGTGGAGAGAAGGAGCGTGGCGATCGCCCGGATCGGAGTGGTTCGCGCTCGGTTTCTATTCACGGCTGGCTGGGAAGGGCCGACCTCGACCCGCCCCCAAGTCTCCTGGGTGGTTGCTACGCAACTTCAGTTCCATTTGGCACTTATACCCCGTTAAGGCCGGGCGGTTCAGGCGGTGCCCGTGGGGGAAGGAAGAGGCGAAACGCTACCAAGAGGCCCCAACTGCCGCAAGATGTTTGTCGCCAACAAGACCGGATCTCCCGGCTTGGTCACGCGGAGGATCCGGGCGCTGTCGGCGAACTCCAGTTTCGCCTGGATGGAGGTGACGAGGGCGAGCGCTCGCTGGCGCCCCAGCGGCTCCCCGAACTCCAGCTCAAGCCGCTCGCGGCGCACCCGGAGCCGCGTCGCTCCGGCGTCGCGCCCCAGGAGGCGGAGCCGCTTGAGCGCGAGGAGCTGCTCGACCTCGGGGGGCGGCGCGCCGAAGCGGTCGCGCAGCTCCGACGCCAGCGCTTCGAGCGCCGCCGCGTCGCTGGTGGCGGCCAGGCGCCGGTAGACGTCCAGCTTCTCGTCGCGATCGGTGATGTACTCCTCGGGAACGAAGGCGGGGAGGTCGCTCGCCACCTCGGGCTCCGGCCGCTGCTCCACCGCCGTCCCCTTCAGCTCCTGCACCACCTCGTCCACCATGCGGCAATAGAGATCGAACCCGACGCTGGTCATGAAGCCGTGCTGCTGGGGACCCAGGAGATTCCCCGCTCCGCGAATTTCCAGGTCGCGCATGGCGATCTGGAGCCCCGCGCCCAGCTCCTCGTGCTCCGCGATCACGCGGAGGCGCTTCTCGGAGTCTTCCGCCAGGACCTTCCCCGGCGGCACCAGGAGGTAGCAGAACGCCTGGTGATGCGAGCGCCCGATCCGGCCGCGCAACTGATAGATCTGCGCCAGCCCCAGCGCATCGGCGCGATTGATGAGCATCGTGTTCACGGTCGGGATGTCGAGCCCCGATTCGATGATGAGGGTGGAGACGAGCACGTCGATGCGCCGTTCCAGAAAGTCGCGCATCACCTTCTCCAGCTGCGTGTCCTTCATCTGCCCGTGCGCGACGCCGTAGCGGAGCTGCGGGACGATGCTCTGGAGGTAGTGCGCCTGCTGGTCGATCGTCTCGACGCGGTTGTGGACGAAGAACGACTGCCCGCCGCGGTCGGCCTCGCGGAGGAGCGCGTCCTGGATCACCTCACGGTTCGTCTCCACGATCTCGGTCTTGATCGGGTAGCGCCCGCGCGGGGGGGTCGTCATCACCGACATGTCGCGCGCGCCCAGGAGGCTCAGGTGGAGCGTGCGCGGGATCGGCGTCGCCGTGAGGGTGAGGACGTCGACCGTCTCCACCAGCGTCCGGATCTTCTCCTTCTGCTTCACGCCGAAGCGCTGCTCCTCGTCGATGACCACCAGGCCCAGGTTCGAGAAGCGGACGTCCTTCGAGAGGAGACGGTGCGTGCCGATGATGAGATCGACCTCGCCGCGCCCGAGTTTCTCCACGACTTCCGCCTGCTCCTTCGCGTTCCGGAAGCGGGAGAGGACCTCGATGCGCACCGGGTAGTCGGCCAGCCGCTCGGAGAAGGTGACGCCGTGCTGCTGCGCCAGGACCGTCGTCGGCACCAGGATGGCGACCTGCTTCCCGTCCTGGATCGCCTTGAACGCGGCGCGAATCGCCACCTCGGTCTTGCCGTAGCCGACGTCGCCGCAGATGAGGCGGTCCATCGGCCTGGACGATTCCATGTCGCGCTTCACGTCGTCGATGGCGCGGAGCTGGTCGGGTGTCTCGTCGTAGACGAAGGACGATTCCAGCTCTCGCTGCCACGGCGTGTCGGACGGGTAGGCGTGGCCGGGGTGCGCCTTCCGCGCGGCGTAGTGGCGGAGGAGCTCTTCGGCCATGTCGGCGATCGCCTTCTTCGTCTTCGCCTTCGTCCGCGCCCAGGTCGTGCCGCCGAGCCGGTGGATCGTCGGCGCGTGTCCCTCCTCGGCGGCGTATCGCTCGATGAGGCCGAGCTGGTCGATCGGGACGAAGAGGCGGTCCCCGCCCGCGTAGTCGATCTGGATGCACTCGGTCTCCTGCCCGTCGAGTTGCAGGCGCTGGAGGCCCCGGTAGGCGCCGATGCCGTGATCGAGATGGACGACGTAGTCGCCCTGCGCCAGCGTGAGCAGTTCGCGCATGGCGGCGGCCGAGGGACGGAGGCGCCGTCCGCGGCGGCGGCGGTAGCGGGCGAAGATCTCGTGATCGGTGAAGACGGCTACGCGCGCGGCCGGGAGGACGAAACCTCCGACCAGCGAACCGACCTCGATCGTCGCCAGGTCGTCGCCAAGGAGTTCCTCGAGGCGGTCTGCCTGACCCCGGTTGTCGCAGACGATGGATCGCCGGTAGCCGACTTCGCCCAGCCGCTTCAGCTCGCCGCGGAGGAGATCGAGTTTTCTGCCGAAGGCCGGCTGCGGGCGGGCGTCGAAGCCGACGACGTCTCCGCTCTCCTTCATGTCCTTTCCGGTGACCGCCGACTCGAAACGCGGATAGCCGCGAAGCCGCTCCGCCACGCGCTCCGGATTCTCGAAGAGCGTCTCGCGCGGCGGCAGGAGCGGATTCCGCTCCCGCGCGGCGCCCTCCAGCCGCTCCGCCTCCCGCTCCACCTGCTCCAGCTCCCGCTCCACCGCGGCGGGCTCCTCCATCCAGAGGATCGTTCCTTTCGGAAGATGCTCCAGGAGCGAGCCGAGCTCGAGGCCGAGGTGGGGCGCCAGCCATTCGGCCCCCTCGAAGTAGATCCCCTCGGAGACGAGATCGCGGAGCCGCCTCGCCTCCTCGCCCGACGCCAGGGCGCCGCGGCCGAAGGGGCGAAGTCGCTCATCGAGATCGTCGGCGTAGAGCAGTTCGCGCGCCGGCACGATCCGGATGGAGTCGAGGGTGCCGGTCGAGCGCTGCGTCGCCGGAGCGAAACTCCGGAGCGAGGCGATCTCGTCGCCGTCGAACTCGAGGCGGACCGGCTCTTCCATGCCCGGCCCATGGACGTCGACGATGCCGCCCCGCCGGCTGATCTCGCCCGATTCGCTCACCTCGCTCACCGGGCGGTAGCCGAGGAGAACGAGGCGTCCCAGGACGTCCCGCGGGTCTCCCTGCCATCCGCGATGAACGGTGAACGCGCGGCCGCGAAGCGCGGCGGGGCGCGGGACGAGGCGATGGAGCGCCGCGGCCGGAATGACCGCGACCGGAGGCGAGGCGTCCGTGAGTCGCGCCAGGCCGTCGAGTCGCTCGTCGCGCACGGGAGCGGTCGGCGTCTGATGACTCCACGGCACGACGTCGAGCGGCGGAAGATAGACGACGCGATCGGGGCCCAGGAACGCCGCCAGGTCGTCGCGCCACGACTCGGCGCGATCGAGATCGGGAGTCACCACCGCGATCGGGAAGCCCGACTCGCGCGCGAGAAGCGACGTCAGGATGGCGGCCACGCTCCCCGCGGTGCCGCGAACGCGCACGCCCGCGCGGGGGATCCCCGCGCCGATGGCGGCCTCGGCCCTCGCCCGATCGAGGAGTTTCGGCGTCGCGGGATGGGCCGCGACCGCTTCCAGGAGCCTGGCGTGAAGTCCCTCGGACTCGAGCTTTGCCTCGTTCGGACTCATGCGCGGAGTTTCCGGGCGCTCGCGAGCAGGAGTTCACCCGCCAGGAGTAGCGCCGCGACGAGAAGCAGCGGCAGCCAGAGTTCCTCCCCGCGGCGCGTGGCGCGCAGGTGGCGTTCCAGTGCGGAGGCGCTCGGGAGGATCGCGATCCGCGGAAGCGAGGCGGGCGCGGCGGCGGCGCGGATGGAATCGGCCGGGAGAGCCGCGAGGTCGCTCTCGATCGGATCGAGGTTCACGGCCACGGTGGCGAGCAGCCGGCCCTCGGCCTCGAATTCGTAGAAGCCGGCCGCGGGCGCGGGGTCGTTCGCCACGGCCCTGTAGCCGGTCCCCTCCGCTTCCATAGCGGCGGTGGAGGCGTAGCCGGCTGGACCGCGGACGTGAATGACGCCCGAAGGCGCACCCGGGAGCCGCGCGCGCGGCGGCGCGCCGACGACGAGTTCGGCCGGCGCGCTCGACGCGGCGCGCGCCGCG
>ERZ1292633.4028-Hain-H41-02um-R1-4028-length-13869-cov-6_pt1 | contig 13869 bp, 14 predicted proteins | sample MGYA00564406_ERZ1292633 | MGnify/ENA primary metagenome ERZ1292633 (study PRJEB36523, sample SAMEA6512639) | groundwater metagenome | collected 2019-01-08 | study: AquaDiva: Metagenomics assemblies of 32 groundwater samples
TTGTATGTTGAAGGAATTATGATAATTTACCCACACACTTAGGAGAAGAGCCAAAATAGCTTCCACTGTGCGGGAATCCGCAAGAACGATAGGGGAGCTTGGCAAGAGTTCCGATCAGATAGGGGAGATAGTTGCAGTCATTGATGATATAGCCGACCAGACAAATCTGCTGGCCCTGAATGCTGCAATAGAAGCCGCAAGGGCTGGTGAGCAGGGAAGAGGATTTGCAGTTGTTGCCGACGAGGTGAGAAAGCTGGCAGAAAGGACCACAAAGGCCACAAAAGAAATAGCCCAAATGATTAAGAATATCCAGAAAGAAACTACTGGTGCGGTATCAGCTATGGAGGCAGGGACCAAAGAAGTTGCAGAGGGAGTCAGCCTTGCAAACGAAGCTGGAGAATCCCTCAAGCTTATTGTGGATGCCGTTTACAAGGTCAACGATATGATAAGGCAGATAGCTACAGCAGCGGAGCAGCAATCTGCTGCCGCAGAGCAAATATCAAGAGGCGTGGAGGAGATTGCCTCCGTTACCAAAGAAACCGTTGCGGGAAGTAGTCAGACAACTGCTGCCAGCCATGAGCTTTCAAGGCAGGCGACAGAATTACAGGGAATGGTGGGACAGTTCACGATATAAAAAGGAGGAATAATGAGCAACCAATTGACATTATCAAATTCAGGCGCGGACTCAATCTCTGAATTGCAGGTGGTAACATTCAATCTTGGGAAGGAGGAGTTTGCCGTCCCCATCCTGCAAATACAGGAAATAAACAGGCTCGTAGATATAACGAAGGTCCCAAAATCTCCTGAATTTGTAGAAGGGGTTATAAATCTGCGAGGAAGAGTCATACCGATAATTGACCTCAGAAAACGTTTTGGTCTTCCTCAGTCAGAACTTGGTAAAGATACAAGAATTGTAGTAGTGAGTATGGATAGCAGGATGATTGGACTGATAGTGGATTCGGTTTCCGAGGTATTGCGCCTTTCCCAGAGCGCCATAGAATTGCCCCCGCCTATTGTGGCGGGAATAGACTCTGAATATATCAAGGGACTTGGAAAACTGGAGGGGCGGCTTTTGATCCTTCTGGACTTGAACAGGATACTGACGAAAGAGGAACATACAGAACTTGTAACCGTTGGGTAGATCATAAAAACATTGACCTTTTTCCATAAACAACCTGACATGCGCCAGAAGTATTATGTTGTCTATCAGTTGAAAATACCCCCTTTACCCCATCCCCACCCTAAACCTATACCCACAAGCATAAACCCTTGAAGTGGAGGGAACAAAAAAAAGTTTCCTCTCCCTCAGGGATTTATACCCGGAGCGGTAGGGGAATAAGATGAGTGTGGGGGGTTAATTCTCATCCTTCTTTGTGAACGAAGTTCATGAATGTTCCGTATCTATAACACAGCTTTTTAGAGTCAGAATGCCGCCATTCAATATCTTTTTGATTAATTTTACCGCAGCAACAGGTATTTGCAAGTAACAATTAAAAAAAGATTAACAAATCATTGTTGCAAAAAAAACTATTTGTTGACGACAGGGCTTTTTATACGCAATTTTTAGTTGACTTTCTGCTGCTATGTCAATAAAATGACATAACAGCTTTGGAGTAGGAGGATATGGGTGGCAGGAGAAAAAATACTTGTTGTTGATGATGATGCCAATGTAAGAGGGGTGATAACGGCTTATCTAGAGTTGGCCAATTATGAGGTGTCTGCGGCCAGAGACGGGGAAGAAGCCTTGGGGATGTTGGATTGTTCTACTTTTGATGCAGTCTTGACGGACCTTAAGATGCCTGGAATGGATGGTGTTTCACTTCTCAAGGCTATTAGAGAGCTGCAGTTCGATATGGTGGGAATTATCGTAACCGGGTTCGCATCGGTTGAGACGGCTGTACTTGCTATGAAGGCAGGCGCCTTCGATTATATTACAAAGCCCATTAACATGGATGAGCTTCTCCTTACTCTAAGAAAGGGCCTTGAGTTTAAGAGACTCAGGAAGGAGAATCTGTCTTTACGTAAGGAGCTTAAGAAGAAATACTCTTTTGAAGGTATTGTAGGAGACAGCGATGCCATGCAAAAGGTTTACTCCCTCATAGAGAAGGTTGCAGATAGCGACAGCACTGTTCTTGTACTTGGTGAAAGCGGCACTGGAAAAGAACTGGTGGCAAGGACTATCCATTATAACTCGTCGAGAAGTGACAAACCTCTGGTCCCGATAAACTGCGGCGCCATACCTGAATCTCTGCTGGAGAGCGAGCTTTTTGGCCACGAAAAGGGGGCCTTTACAGGGGCATATTCCGCCAGGGCCGGCAGATTTGAACTGGCAAATTGCGGCACCATATTTCTGGATGAAATTGGGGATATGAGCCCTTCCTTGCAGGTAAAACTGTTGAGGGTTTTACAGGAGAGGCAGTTTGAGAGGGTCGGCGGGACAAAGACGATAAAGGTTGATGTAAGGGTCATTACAGCTACAAACCAGGATCTGGAGAAGGCTGTAGTTGAGAAGAAGTTCAGGGAAGACCTCTATTACAGGATAAATGTAATACCAATTACCGTTCCGCCCCTCAGGGAAAGGGTTGGTGATGTCCCTTTGCTTGTGAATCACTTCCTGGACGTCTTCAGCCGGAAGAAGGGAAAGAGGATAGAAGGGATTTCTGATGAGGCAATGTCGCTTCTGCTCGCTTATCAATGGCCTGGAAACGTCAGAGAACTGGAAAACCTGGTTGAAAGGATGATTATCCTTAAAAGGGACGGTGTCATAAATGTCTCCGACCTGCCGGATAAGTTTGCATCTGTTAGAGAAAGGGCCGTACTTAACACGGTTATTATCCCTGAACAGGGGATAAACCTTGAATCCCTTGTAAATGAATTTGAGAATAAACTCATAACGCAGGCCCTGGAGAAGGCTGCCGGAGTTAAAAGCAAGGCCGCCCACCTGCTCCAGATGAATAGAACAACCCTTGTAGAGAAGATGAAGAAAAAGGGTCTTATTTAAACCGCAGATACCATCGTCAAAATCCTGTCATTCCGTTCCCCTCTAAAACAGAGATAACTATAAAGTATTCAGATAGTTATGTAGTCTATAAGTCAGGGCACGCCTTTTGCATCATTCCTTAGCGATATGATGTGTCTCTCTAAATCAAATCTATATATAACTGTATCTTTATTCATTCTGCTTTCACCATTCGTGGTGGAAGCCAAATCTCTTTCTGATGTTCGTTCCACTCAACACCCCTATTACTGGAAGGATATGATAGTATCCCTTCCCCGTGAAGTGATGCCTGAGGCTGCTTTTGAAGAGAGGGAGCTGTCCGATACGGAGGCATCTCTCATTTTTAAGAAGGCGGTATCTTCTTTCAAGGAAAAGTCATACCAAAAAACCATTGAACAACTTAAAGAAATTACAGTCAGATTCCAGAAGGAAGATATAAACCAGTACGCCTATTATCTTTTGGGGGACTGCTATTCAAAGATGGCGGAAGCTGGTGATGAAGAACTCCTTAAAGAGTCTGTATCTGCATATCTGAGGGCGGTAATGACGTACCCTGCTTCCGAAGAGGCGCCGAGGGGCCTTTATCAGGCTGGCAGGGGTTTATTTATCCAGGGATTTTACTATGAGGCAACTGCCCAGATGAACAGGATTTCCACCAACTATCCGAACAGTCGCTATGTAAATAAAGGGATGGTTGCAAAGGGGATTATCTCTTTTTACCAGAAAAAATATCGGCTCTCAGAGTCGGTTCTTGAAAAGGTTACGAAAACTGATGCAGCATCAGATGAAGAGAAGAGGTTAGGAACTCTTTGGTTGGGTAATTCCTATCATATGGAGGGGATGTACGAAAAGGCTCGAGAGATTTATAAAACGATTGAAAGGGAGTCGCCTGTTTTACTGGAGAACAGCAGGATTTCAGTCCTGATGAATGGCGAAAACTTATTGATATTGGGAGACTATGAGGAAAGCCGTGGGCTGTTTGGTATTTACTTAAAACGTTATCCTGATTCTGTTGCCATTCCTGCCGTAATGCTCAGGACAGGTGATGCATTACAATCAGAGGATAAGAGGGAAGAGGCTTTTGAAATGTATTCCGCGGTTGTTTCGCAATATCCCGCAGTTGATGTGGCAATCATTGGTAAGGCGAGGATTGCAGCAAGGGAGATTGAAAAGGGGAACCCCGGCTCCGCAACTTCCCTGTTGGGAGAGATAATTTTAACGAAGGGCGATATTGCGAGAGAAGCTGCCCTTATAATTGTTGAGGCCCTTAATAAATACGGTATTTCTAATGAATCTGCAAAGGGATACAGGGCAATACTTGACCACTTTGGTGAAATTGCCGGGGTTGATTTGAAAGGGAAGATGGCAGAGTCTCTCAGGGATGTCATTGCAGGGTCATACGATAAAAAAGATTATCTGGCAGTACTAAATGCATACCACGAGAACTCAAGGCTTCTCAACAAGAGGCTAAGAGAACCGCAGTTTCTCATGATGATTGGTGACAGTTATATGGAGATCGGTCTTCCTGAAAAAGCGGCCTCCCTGTATGACGAGTTATTGTCTTCTAAAGACCTGAAAGCCATGTCCGGTCCCCTTCGGGAAGATACTTTATACAGGGCTATAGAAGCTCATATGAAGGCAGGAAATAGCGAGGAGGCTGGAAAGACAATTAAACTGCTGCTTGCTGAGTTTCCCAAGACTCGATTCAAAGATAAGGCGTCCAAGATTTCCGACGAAATAAAAGGGAACGTAAGAGATGACGGTACGGCTGCCGGATATATGATGATGGCTAAGAGGTCTCTTAATGAAAGGCGGTTCAAGGAGGCTGCAGACTATTACAATAAGGCTATAAAGTTTAAGGAGGCTTCACTGCTTGCAGCTGCTTATACAGGACTTGGGGATTCCTTTTTTGCTCTGAAAAGATACAGGGATGCTGTTAAGGCGTACGAAACAGGAAGGGCTGCCGGCGGTGAAATGGGGTTATGGGCAGGATACAGGGTAGGAGAAAGCTATCTCAGTCTCAAAGATACGGAAAAGGCTAAACTGGCCTTTAAGACAGTTGCAGAAGAGGATAAGGGACTATACGGAAAGATAGCTGCCGAGGAAGTCAAGAGGATCGAGATGAATGCCAAGAACTCAAGCAGGGTTGACTTGAATACATTGGTATCCAAACCAGTAGTGACGGTAGATTTAGAGAAAGAAAAAAATGACCGAAGGAGAGTTAATTGATATCTCAGGAGGGGAAGGTTATGGGAAACAATGAGGACGTATCCCTACTAAACAAGGCCTTTGAGACTTTTACCGAGGCCTCAAAAAAATTGGAAATACAGTTTCAGGCGCTGGAGGAAAAGGCAAATGACCTGAACAGGGAACTAAAGGAAAGGAACGCCGCCCTCATATCGAGTCTGAGGGAAAAGGAAGATGTTATGGGGGAGCTCAGGAGGATGGTGGAAGGGGCACTGGCAGGCGTAAAGGTGAGGCCAAGCGCTCAGACAGGTGCCGTTGATGGGGGAATAATCACCAGGGATCCCAGGATGCTTCAGATCGTAGGCCTGACTAAAGGGATTGCAAAGAGCGACGCTACAGTCCTGATACTCGGAGAGAGCGGGACAGGCAAGGAGCTTCTTGCCAAATTCATTCACAAGAACAGCAGAAGATCGGTGCGACCCTTCATTGCGGTAAACTGTGCTGCCATCCCGGATTCCCTTTTGGAGAGTGAGCTGTTCGGGTATGAGAAGGGAGCCTTTACCGGGGCTGATGCAAGAAGGATTGGAAGGTTTGAGATGGCGGATACAGGGACCATCCTGCTTGACGAGATAGGGGAGATGAGTCTGATACTTCAGGCAAAGCTCCTTCGGGTTATACAGGAGAGGGAGTTGGATAGGATCGGAGGCAAAGCCCCGGTTCCCCTTGACATTAGGGTCGTAGCAACAACCAACAGGGACATAAAAAAAGAGGTCGAGGCGGGTAGATTCAGGGAGGATTTATATTACAGGTTAAATGTATTTCCCATAACCCTGCCTCCTCTGAGGGAAAGGAAGGATGATATAGCGTTTCTGGCCGAACATTTTCTCGGTATCTCAGCACAGAGGAACTTTAAGGACATTATCGAAATACATGATGAAACTATATCTCTACTGAAAAAGATGCCGTGGAAAGGGAATATAAGGGAGCTTGAAAACACAATAGAGAGGGCGGTTCTTCTCTGTGAAGGCAAGGTATTGTTAAGGGGGCACTTCCTTAATGATGAAATGAGGGAGGATGAGAAGCTAAGAAGATTTGAAATTGAGAAAAATCTTTCAACCTTTCAACCTCTCAACTTCTCGTCTTCTGAAGTCAGTGGCACGGTCTCTGATATGGAGAGAGGGCTTATACTAAATACCCTTAGAGATCTTGACGGCAACAGGACAAGGGCTGCCGAGGTTTTGGGTATAAGCCTCAGGACGCTTAGAAACAAGTTGAGGCTTTACAGGGATACAGGGTTTATTAATGAGAGTCAATTTGTTGACGTAGAGGCAAAAGTTGCCTAGGAATATCTCCTTGCCAAATCATAACAGCTTGAAATAATAGACTATTTATCTTTGGTATGAAGTTTGCTTTTACAAAACGACAAAAATAGAAGCGAGGGTGTGAATATGTCGGATGGACTTTTTGGCGGAACAATAAATCTGTTAGGCAGGTCTCTGGACATTCGTTCCATGAGGCATAACCTTATAAGTTCCAATATCGCGAATCAGGAAACACCGGGATACAAGGCTGTTGATATAGACTTCAAGACCGCCCTCAGCACGGCGGAAGGCGAGCCTCTGCCTCTGACCAAGAGCGATGAGCGACATGCAGGTGGGATATACGGAGGGTCAGCAGGAACGGTCTCTGTTCAGGAGACAGGGGTTGATGAGGGTTACGATAAAAACAGTGTAAATATAGAGAAGGAAATGGCCAAGATGGCTGAGAACACAATGATGTATAACGCCGCCGCAGAGATACTTGCCAGGAAATTCAAAGGACTGGAGTCTGCAATAAGAGATGTAAGATAAGGTTTCGAGGGGACTGTCCCCGGCAAAAACAGGAGGGAACGATGGACTTAAATACAGCGTTATCAATCAGTGCAGGGGGACTTGATGCCCAAAGACAGAGGATGAATACTGTTGCCAGTAATCTGGCAAATGCTTCAACAACGCGGACTCCTGAGGGAGGGCCATACAAGAGAAAGGATGTGGTCTTTGAGGCTGTTCCTGTATCTTCATTTGAGGCGGCCTTGAATACGAAAATGGAAGAGGCAAAGGGAGTAAGGGTTTCCGGGGTTGTGGAGGACAAAAAGGAGCCGAGGCTGCTTTACGAACCGTCTCATCCTGATGCAAACAAGGACGGTTACGTGGCGTTTCCCAATATCAACGTCATAGAGGAGATGACCAATATGATGGCTGCGACCCGTTCCTATGAATCAAATGTCGCAGCAATCAACGCCACAAAATCAATGTCAATGAAGGCGCTGGAGATAGGAAAATAAAAAATATAACCCATCCCCACCCCAACCCTCCCCTTGAAAGGGAGGGAGCTAACAAGATCCTCTCCTTCAGGGAGAGGGAAGGGTGAGGGTGGGTAATTAATAAGGAGGGAATATGACGATTCAAGGGATAGGCAGAATAGAACAGGCCGTAGGACTAGATAGTAAGATATCCACTCAAACTATAGGTGAAGGGAAATCCTTTGGTGATGTGTTAAAGGAATCTATAAATAAGGTCGACTCTATTCAGAAGGAGGCCGACCATGCCGTCCAGGAAATGGTATCGGGTTCTGGAGACATACACAATGCAATGATAGCCCTCGAGCAGGCAAATATCTCTTTTCAGATGATGATGCAGGTGAGGAACAAGATTGTTTCTGCGTATGAAGAAGTAATGAGGACACAGGTATAGCCGGCAGGGGCCGTTCTATAACCCCCTGCATTTTTGAATCGGAGGTTTGTCAATGCCCAACCAGGTATTAAGTATGTTCAATAATCTGAGTCTTGCAAGGAAGATAACTATGCTCGCAGTTGCCGGGGGGACCATGGCGGGCCTTATATTTGTTGTTTCCCTTTCCCAGAGACCTGACTATCAAACACTTTTTTCAAATCTGAATCAGGAAGACGCATCATCAATTGTAACAAAACTCAAGGAAATGAAGATCCCCTACACCATTGAAGGGGGCGGTTCTATTCTAATGGTGCCGTCGGAAAAGGTGTATGAAACAAGGCTTACGCTGGCAGGACAGGGAATGCCGCAGGGAGGCGGAGTTGGCCTTGAGATATTTGACAAGTCGAGTTTCGGGGTTACTGAATTCGTACAGAAGATAAATTACAGGCGCGCCCTTCAGGGAGAGCTGTCGAGGACAATAAAGCAGTTATCTGAGGTTGAGAGCGTCAGGGTACATATAGTGATACCAGAGAAGTCCCTTTTCAGCGAGAGCCAGGAGAAAGGCAAGGTGTCTGTCGCCCTTACGCTGAAACATGGTAAGAGTCTTGCAAAAAGCCAGGTTGACGGGATAGTACATCTGGCAGCAAGCAGTGTGGAAGGGATCACCGCCTCCGATGTGACTGTTGTGGACAATCACGGGCATTTACTCTCCGATAAGAATAATGAAGACACAGGCATGCAGGCAAGCAATTCCAACATTGAATACCAGAAGATGGTGGAAAAAGACATGGAGACCAGGGTTCAGGGGATGCTTGACAAGGTTGTCGGCAGCAATAAGTCCTCTGCAAGGGTTTCGGCAGTGCTCGATTTTAAGAGGGTAGAAAAGACTGAGGAGAGGTACGACCCGGATGGGGCAGTGATAAGGAGCGAGCAGAGGCTTCAGGAGCACAGCACTGGTAGTGCGATGTCATCGGCAGGCGTCCCTGGGGTTGCGTCAAACCTTCCAGACGGGCAGGAGAATATCTCAGGGTCCCTGGGGCAGCCGCCTTCCGCACAGAAACAGAATGATACCGTAAACTACGAGATCAGCAAGGTTGTGAGCAGGGTCATTGAGCCGATAGGTACCGTTCAGAAAATGACAGTTGCTGTCCTGGTGGACGGCAACTATGGTCCAGCGGGTAATGATGGCAAGAAGAACTATATCCCTCGTTCCGAAGAGGAGCTCCAGAAGATTACCGCAATAGTCAAGAACGCTGTTGGATACAATGAAGAAAGGGGCGACCGTGTCGAGGTCGTGAATATACCGTTTAGCTCCGAAGAAATCATAGAGGAAATACCTGCTGCCGCACCCTTATCTATTATAGAGAAATACCCATGGCTCCCTCTGGTTGTGAAATATGCTGTTCCATTTATTGTGGTGATAATGACCTTTGTGTTTGTGCTCCGTCCGTTAGTCAAATGGGTGACCCAGGGAGGAAGCGGAGAGTCTTTAGGAGTGGGCGCGTCTTTAGGAATGGGGCAATTACCTTTATCTGTGCGGGTTGGAGAGCTTCCTGGGGGTAATCAGGGGGTCTTGCCTGATGTGCAACTTCAGGAAAGCCTTATGTTGAGGCAGAAGTCGGTTGAGCTTGCCAAGACAAAACCAAAGGAGAGTGCCAACGTTGTAAAGAGCTGGCTTAAGGAGAAATAATGAACATGGCTGCGAAAAAGCACAGAGGATATGAAAAGGCCGCCATATTTCTGATGTCAATAGGTGAGGACGCTGCAGCCGAGATAATGAAAAACCTTGAGGCCAAAGATATCCACAAGATAGCGAGGGTTATGCCAAGGCTCGAAAACCTCTTAGTCGCAGAGATAGATGAGGTAATAGGAGAGTTTCATGAAAGCTTTGGCGAGGGAAGGGTACACGGTGGAGAAGATTACATGAAGACCGTCCTTGCCAAGGCCGTTGGGAACGAAAAGGCAAAGACGATACTTGATAAAGTGGGCGCGGATGACGAAGGAGCCCTTGAGACCCTAAAATGGCTAGACGCAAAGACAATAGCAAATTTTGCAAAAGGAGAGCATCCCCAGACAGTGGCTATAATCCTTGCACACCTTGAACCAGACCATGCAGCTTCCGTGATATCGGTCCTTCCTGAATATATGAGGAGCGATGTAATGCTTAGAGTTGCCACATTGGAGAGCGTTCAGCCTGAGATGCTGAGGGAGCTTGATACTGCATTGCAGGGGGCGATTTCAACGAGAGCCAGTCATTCCTCCAGCATTGCAGGTGGCGTCAATGCAGTGGCTTTAATACTGAACAATCTCGACAGTGCTACAGAAGGGTCGTTAATGGGAGATATAGAAGGAATCAACCCTGACCTTGCGGCCCAGATTCAGAAGCTTATGTTCGTATTCAGCGATGCAGTTGACATTGATGACAGAGGGATTCAGATGATCCTCAAAGAGGTCGGAAACGACGAGCTGGTCCTTGCCCTTAAGACGGCTGGGGACGACTTGAAGAATAAGATTTTGAAGAACATGTCCGAGAGGGCGGCGCAGATGCTGAGGGAAGATATGGAGACGCTTGGTCCCGTTAAACTTTCGGATGTTGAAAAGGCCCAGCAGAACATTCTCAAGATAATCCGCAGGCTTGAGCAGGAAGGCAAGATAGTGATAGGCGGAAAGGGTGGTGAAGAGCTTGTCCTCTAATATTATAAAAGACACAACCTTGAATTATGTTACGCCGTATGTCCTCATGGATGTTGCACCTGAGCTTGCGGCTGGCTCCTTTGATGATTTGGAGAAGAACAGTGTAGATAAGGAGAGGCTTTCCGATATAGAAAGGATGGCGTATGAACGAGGTTTTGAGTCAGGAGAGAGTGCTGGAATCGAGTCTGGACTGGAGTCGGCGCGCAAGGAGACAGAGTCCATTATAAAGACCGCTTCCAGCCTGATAGAGGAGCTTGAGGTGCTGAGGCAGAAGACAATAGATAGAAGCCTGAGGGAAATATTGAAACTCTCCGTGGCCGTTGCCAGGCAGGTTGTTCATGCGGAGGTTACGGTCAATAAGGAAGTAATTGTTTCTATATTAAAGGCTGCAGTAAAGAAAATATCGGTGAAAGATAGCGTGAGCGTTCGGCTGAACCCAAAGGACGCAGAATATATCTCGGGGATGAAGCTGGAATTGCTGGGCGCAATGGATGGCGTCAAGAAAATGGCAATAGAGGAAGATGCGTCGATTCCTCAGGGTGGTTGTATTGTTGATGCCGGTATGGCGGAGGTGGATGCAAGACTGGAGAAGCAGTTGGAAGAGATAACCGCTGGTCTGCTGAAAGGGGTTGAAGGTCATGAATGAACCTGCCTTTACCGCTGCTGATTACATCTCAAAGCTTGGAGATATCGAATCATTAAGGATGAATGGTAAGGTCACGAAGGTGGTAGGTCTTGTGATGGAGGGATATTCACCTTCATCATCCGTTGGCGACATATGCGATATCCACCCCAGGGCGGATGATTCATCCATAAAGGCGAAGGTCGTGGGATTCAGGGACGATAAGGTACTGCTTATGCCTATGGGTGAAATCGGCGGGTTGAACGCCGGAAGTATCATCGTATCCAAGAGTGAGAAGGCTGTATGCAGAATAGGTAAAGGTCTTCTTGGAAGGGTCATAGACGGTCTTGGAAACCCTATTGACGGGAAGGGGCCTATAGTTGACGCTGAGGAGTATCCGATTTACTCAAAACCTATCAACCCATTGCATAGAAAGAGGATAAAGGAACCTCTGGACTTAGGTGTCAGAGCGCTAAACGGGCTGCTGACATGCGGAAAGGGACAGAGGATTGGGATAATGGCCGGAAGCGGTGTAGGAAAGAGCGTTATGATGGGCATGATGGCACGCTATACATCGGCTGATGTCAACGTCATTGCCCTCATAGGCGAGAGAGGGAGAGAGGTCAATGAGTTTATAGAAAAGGACCTTGGAGAAGAGGGACTTAAGAGATCTGTACTTGTTGTAGCTACCTCTGACCAGCCGCCTCTCGTCAGGGCGAGTGGTGCATTTACGGCAACCGCAGTTGCAGAGTATTTCCGGGGCAATGGGAAGGATGTACTTTTGATGATGGACTCTGTTACGAGGTTTGCTATGGCCCAGAGGGAGATAGGTCTTGCAATCGGCGAACCTCCAACTACAAGAGGGTACACGCCGTCTGTGTTTGCAATTCTACCCAAACTCCTGGAAAGGGCCGGAACAAGTGATGGAGAGGGAAGCATCACCGGACTTTATACCGTCCTGGTAGAAGGTGATGACATGAATGAGCCGATAGCTGATGCCGTCAGGTCGATCCTGGACGGCCATATAATCCTTTCAAGGGATATAGCTGCCCGTGGACATTATCCAGCGATTGACATCTTAAGAAGCTCAAGCAGGGTCATGATAGACATAGTCCCAGAGAAACACAAGAAAGCTGCCCAGAGATTTGTCTCGGTACTGGCTGAGTACAGAAAGGCTGAAGACCTGATAAATATAGGAGCTTACAAGGCAGGGAGCAATCCCCATGTGGATTATGCAATAAAAAAGATAGGAGAGATAAACAGGTATCTGCAGCAGGATATCTCTGAAAAGGTCGGGCTTGATGAAAGCCTTGCGTCTCTTCTGTCTATATTTGAAGCGAAGGAGAAATGAAATGACAAGGGATGATAGATTCAGCATGTCGGCAGTCCTCAAATACCGTAAAAATATAGAAGAAGGGGCGGCAAGGGATGCAGCGTCACTAAGGAAGAGGCTTGAGGATGAAGAGCTTTTGCTCATGGCTATGGAAGGGCGTAAGGAATCAGCCATTGTCCAGTACAGGGAAAAGACGTCTCATGCAGTGGAGGAGATAAACCTTCTTCACTCCTTTTTGTCAACCATAGACATTGAGATTGCCTGTCAAAAGAAGAAGGTCTCGGAAATGGTGAAGAATTACGACAGGAAAAGGGAGGAACTGATATCTGCAGCAATGGACAAGAAGATAATGGAGACCATGAGGGACAGGGAGTGGGATCAATTTACACGCATGATATGGGGGGTTGAGCAGAAAAACATGGATGAGGTAGCCATCAATAGTTATTGTAGGAACCAGTAGACTCTATAATGCGGAGTGCGGAATGCGGAATTCGGAATGCGGAATGGGATTTGGGAGTCAAAGGAAACGTCTCACGTCTCACGTCTCACGTCTCACGTTTGTCTTGCTGTTTGCTATTCACTGTTCACTATTCACTGTTCCTGCTTTTGCCGCATCATCAACTGCGGAAGGTATAGCTAAGGCGGTTGAGACAAAGGCCGAACAGGGGAAGGCCGACATAGGGAAAGAAGAGAGCCTTGTCCAACTCCTTGAGAAGAGGAACAGGGAGCTTGACAAGAGGGAGACCGACTTGAATGATCGTGAGGCAAGGTTGAATCAGGTTAATCTGGAAATAGATGCAAAGATTGCCGGCCTCAGCAAATTGAGGATGGAGAACGAATCGTATTTTAAAAAGATGGATGCTGCAGAGGTTGAGAAAGTGGCGAACCTGGTGAAGATCTATGAAGCGATGCCTCCGAAGGATGCGGCGGCTCGTATAAAGGAGTTCGACGATGAGATGGCCTTGCTTGTCCTCTCCAGCATGAAGCAGCGCGCGGTTGCAAAGATACTGTCTATTATTGAGCCGGACAGGGCCGCAATATTAAGTAAAGGACTTGTAAAGACATCCTGGAATACTAAGAAACATTAGTAAGGATTAAGGAGGCAATTGCAAAATTATCCAAACCACTGAGTTTAATCAGTGAAACACAGAGATGTTTCTCAAATATTAATAACTTTTTCTCTGTGCTTGTCATTGTTTTCTCAGTGCATTCTGTGGTTAAGGACTTTTGCAAGAGGCTCATAACGACACGACATATAATATTCCTCATAAAAAGGGTTATCAATGAAAAAAGGTTCCCCCTCACTCTTACAGAAGGCCCTGTT
>ERZ1292633.4029-Hain-H41-02um-R1-4029-length-13867-cov-5_pt1 | contig 13867 bp, 15 predicted proteins | sample MGYA00564406_ERZ1292633 | MGnify/ENA primary metagenome ERZ1292633 (study PRJEB36523, sample SAMEA6512639) | groundwater metagenome | collected 2019-01-08 | study: AquaDiva: Metagenomics assemblies of 32 groundwater samples
AATATGCGCCCAAGTATCTCCATTCAATTGGAAAAAAAAATGATCAAAAATTGATCGCCAAATAATTCTTTGTTCGGGCGGCATATGGCCTATTGAAAGTATGTTCTGCATCAATGCGTTCCAAGGTGAGCCAATATCTTTGCGGGCATCGCTCCACCAATAATTAAGTAGAATATTGAATTTGGTTTTCGATTCTACGTGGTGATACCATTGATATGGGAGATACAAAGCATCGCCCGGCATTAAATCAACAAATTGCGCAGTTTCCATCGCTTTGGCGAAATTGGGGAATTTTTCATAATCAGGGGCAGTTAAATGCACCATGCTTATTGGCGTGCCAGCAGGGGTAAAATGCAAAGGCCCCATGTATAAATTGCCAATTTGTTCGGGTGGAAAAATCGTAAAGCGGCAGCAGCCAGAAATGACGCAAGCTATGTTCTCATAAGCATCACTATGGGTCGCAACTTTGAGCGAATTACCAATCCACATATAAGGTGTGGCGTGGCTTGGCGCGAATGGCCTTGGGTTTTGTTCCTCAAAGCCAATCAATTCTTCGGCTACTGGCAAAGCTTGCATTGCCATTGATGATGGCTCTGCTTTATCAAATTCAGCGATTAATCTGTCGAAATAATTGGTAACGCTTTCTTGGCCCCAACCAAAATTGAGGCCGCGTAAATCTTCATCATAATGGAAAAGCCCATTAATTTCTGGCGGGCCAACCCCGATTTTTTGTGGTTTATCGGTCGCGAAATCCGCGATATAATCTGCGCACTCATGTGGACCTTGCAAGGCGGCTTTAACTGCCGGCCAATTTTTTACAAGGCCGCGCATAACAATTGGCAGCGCCTGGGGGCGGATTTCATTGTGAAATATTTGGGAAGTTACGCCAGTGCGTTCTTCAATTGCCTTCATCACGAGATGCCCTTTGGATTTCTATTCAAAAACGCCTAAGGAAGTGATTTTTTGGCCAAAATCTGGGGTTCCGCAGGCCAAAATAGCATGGCCAAATGCGGTGAAAATGTCAAACCTGTTGCGAATAATGCAAGTGCGACATATTTACTTATTTAGTTTGAAGCGCGGTTCAACCAATCACGAGCGGCTCTTTGTGCTGCTGAAATCTGGTTTTCGGTCATAATTTCTGAAAGCTCGCGGCGGCGTAATTTGGCTTCTTGATTGCCATTAAGCGCTGCTAAATTAAAGAACTTATGAGCTTCTACCAAATCAAGCTCGGCACCATTGCCGGTTGAAAATGACAAGGCTTGGTTGAATAAGTCGAAACTATCGACTGCTTCTGGTTTCGCCAAATATGCTACGGACATCGTATCTTTCCTTTTACCACCATTTGTTTCGGTTTTTCCAAAACTTGTAATTAGTGTTTGCGTGGCCTTTCAGGTCACTTATCGCCATTGTTACCTGTGATGGTTACTCAATCCTTCCCAAAACCTTTAGAATCTATGAAATTGCAGAGGTTTTCAGTAAACATCTGGTGAATCACTGCGCCGGCTTTAACGCCCCACTAATACTAATTCTGACATTCTTCACTTAGATTGACGAATTATTGACGAAATTGCCTGATTATTGCGGTCATGACCAAAACCAAAGAACCATTGAGCTTGCTCTCGCAAAATCAGAAAGTTGATTTGAAAGTCGATTTGTCCGACCTTGAGCCTTTGGAAGCATGCGCCAAAGTGATAATTGCCTTGGAAACCGAACGTCGGAAAAAAGAACGTAAAGTGTGGTTTTATTTTGGTTTTGCGCAAAGCGAAGGCACACCAACTTTATTTGCGCCAGTCGGGCAAACCTTAAAACAGGCCATAATAAATGGCACAGTGGTGCGGGCAATGCCTGCCAATGATGGCGGCTGGATTGCAAGACTCGAGGCGAAATTGGATTGATTTATTTCAAATCCTTAGCACTTTGATTAAATAGTGCCTTTGCTTGTTCCTTTTTTTGCTCGTCGCTTAATTTGGTTTGATCCACCCGCATTTCGCGGCCGACTTCCATTCCGCGTGCAACTGCTTCTCTGGCCGATAATTTATCGACCCATGCTTTTAGAACTGGGAAATCATCAAGGTCTTGGCCAATAAATTCAAAGGCGCGAACCCAGGGGAAGCTTGCCATATCGGCAATTGAATAATCGCCAGCGAGATACGGAACTTCAGCAAGCCGCTTATTCATTACGCCAAAAAGCCGATTGGTTTCGTTGAAATAGCGATTGCGCCCATATTCGATGAGCTTTGGGTCATCCACCAACGCAGGCGCATAATTGCGGAAGTGCGACGCTTGCCCCGACATTGGCCCAAGCCCGCCCATTTGCCACATAAGCCATTCTTCTACTGCTACTCGTTCACGCTCATTATTACCGTAAAATTTGCCAGATTTGCGGGCCAAATATTGCAAAATAGCGCCTGATTCAAACACCGAAATTGGCGCACCATCGGGACCTTCAGGGTCAATAATTGCAGGCATTCGGTTATTGGGGCTGATTTTCAAAAATTCTGGTGTGAATTGTTCGCCTTTGCCAATATGGACATATTTAACAACATAGGGCAGTTCCATTTCTTCAAGTGCAATTGAAACTTTCCACGCATTGGGGGTTGGCCAAATATAAAGTTCAATCGGTTTATCAGTCATAGCGCTCATCTTTCCCAAAAAATGCGACAAAACACCGCATAGCTATTATTGAGCCCGAACCTAGGCTAAAAGCAAGAAATATTTTTGATTTTTGCGAGAGATTATTATGGATTCAATTATTCCACCAGTTTCAATGAAAACATTTGATGAAAGCCCCGAAGCCTTCGCCCAGCAATTGGGTATGTGGTTTGAAAATTATGGCTTTGCCGTTGTCGCAGATCATGGCGTTGACCAATCAATTATTGATGGAACTTTGGAGCGCGCCAAGCAGTTTTTTGCTTTGCCAGTGGAAACAAAAACCAAATACCAGATCGCGGGTTCGGGTGGCAAACGCGGCTATACGCCTTTTGGGATTGAAACCGCGAAAGATCATAAAGTCGCGGACTTAAAAGAGTTTTGGCACGCTGGTCGCGGCCTGCCCGAAGGCCATCGCCATGCAGATTTAATGCCGCCAAATATTGATGTGGCCGAAGTTGAAGATTGGTCCACTTATGTTGATGCGATGTTTGGCGCGTTTGATCATTTAGGGCGGCGTATTCTTAAAGCTGTGGCGATTCACCTGAAATTGGGCGATAATTTCTTCGATGATAAAGTCAATGAGGGCAATTCCATTTTGCGGCTTTTGCATTATCCACCGGTTATCCATGACATTGAACCCGGCGCAATACGTGCTGGCGCACATGGTGACATAAACGTAATTACTTTGCTTTTGGGTGCAGATGAACCTGGGCTTCAATTACTTGACAAGCAAGGCGTATGGCAAAATGTATTTGCCCCAAAAGGGTGCTTGGCGATCAATGTTGGCGATATGTTGTCGCGCCTTACCAATGATAAACTAACTTCATCAATTCACCGCGTGATTAACCCAGACCCCGAACGAGCAAAATTCGCACGCTTTTCAACGCCGTTTTTCTTGCATTTCAACCCCGATTATTTAATCGAAACCTTGCCCGATTGTGGGGAAAGCAAATATCCGCCAATAACTGCGCAAGGGTTTTTAGAGCAACGCTTGGCCGAAATAAAGTTGACTTATTAGTGCGATTCCCTATTCAGCTTGTTTTTGGATAGGGAGTGTATTTGGAAAACCAAAGTGACCACGGCATTTGGATATCAATCGCCATTGCTTTGGTATGCGGGTTTGCATCTTCCATTGGTTTTGGGATCCTTGCGCCATTATTCACCATGCGCATGGACGATTTGAAGATTTCAAACGCCGAAATCGGTGTGATGGTGACTATTGTCGGCCTCGCGCCCTTGGTTTTTACGCCATTTGTGCCAAATTTCATGGCGCGGGTTGCGGTCAAACCGGCTTTGGCAATCGCGATTTCGCTGGTAATCACGCTTTACGCGCTTTTGACGCAATTTGACGGCCCCTTGATGTGGACATTTTTGCGATTTTTGTTCGCAATTTTGCTTACCTTCTTATTTGTTGCATCCGAAAGCTGGATATTGGAGCTAGCCCCCGAAAAATATCGCGGGCGAGTATTGGGGCTTTATGCGACTATATTTTCAGGCGGATTTGGGCTTGGCGGGGTTTTAATAAGTATTTTTGGCTATCAATCAAACGCAACAATATATGTGGCAATTGCGATTAACATTTTGGTTTTGCCGCTTTTGCTAATGGTCAAAAGCCAATCCGCGACCAAACCCCACGCATCGCAAATTGGCTATAAAAAAATTATTGCCAATATATTTTTGACGCCATTTTTGTTTATTCCGGCCCTCGCAATGGGTGGAATTGAAACAGCGGCATTTAATTTTTTCCCAATTTGGGTGCGCAAAACTGGCCTGCATGATAATATGTCCGGCTTTTTAATAAGTGCGGCGGCATTCGGGAATTTATTGTTGCAAGGCCCAATTGGCATATTGGCCGATAAAAAAGGTCGCAAGACCGCAATGATTTTTATTGCAATTGTCGCTTTTCTTGGGCCATTTGCTTTGATGCTCACCCATAATTCATCGGCCATTTTGCTTATTGTCGCGATTTGGTCGGGTTGTGTTACTGGCTATTACACAATGGGCTTAATGGGCTTGGCGCAGCATTATGGGTCGGGGCAATTATCCGTCGCCAATGCATCTTTTGGAACCATGTATTGCCTCGGCCAATTTGTTGCTCCTTTGATTGGCGGCGTGCTTTTGCAAGTGCTTGGCGCAAATGCATTTATGTTGGGGCTGGCGATTACTGGCATTTTACCGATTTTGTTTTTGGTATCAGGCAAAAACACTGCCAAAAGTGCGTTGGTTTCTTGACTTTGAAATAGGGTTATGGTCAAGGAGCGCCTCTTGTTTTTATCTGCCGTCATTTGGCAAAAGGGTTACTATCATGGCTAAACCAGCCTCAATCAAAATTCGTCTTAATTCATCGGCTGATACTGGCTTTTTCTATGTTACAAAGAAAAATGCCCGCACCAAAACCGAAAAACTCCGGATGAACAAATACGATCCTGTGATTCGTAAACATGTTGAGTTTGTCGAAGGCAAAATTAAATAAGCAAATTATGTTTTGCTACAAAAAAGCGCGCCCGGAAACGGCGCGCTTTTTTGTTGAGAAATTCGCCAATAGCGGCCACCACCTTTGAGAGACGGGAAAATCCATTGTGGTGAGTCGACGGTGGCGGATTTTTGAGCGCCGAAGCGGAACGCCAAATAAAAATTAATGCCATTTTCTGACAAAAACCACGCTTTTTGGCTGAAAATGTCCGCTTTTACCAAATCCTTGAGTGAACATTGCGAAGCAATGTGAGGGTGAGGATTTGAACAAAGGAAAATCCATTGTGGTGAGTCGATAGTGGCGGATTTGCGAGCACCGAAGCGGAGCGCACTTGAGTGCGTGAGCATCGGAGCGCAGAAAATTCGCCAATAGCGGCCACCAGAATGGATTTTTATGCGGCTTGGGCCATTACGCGATTGCGGCCACACTGCTTCGCCGAATAAAGTGCTTCATCCGCGCGTTTAAGTAATCTATCGGGGCGGTCATCCAATTGCGAGCCGACTGCCACGCCGACTGAGCATGTTATGTCGATTTGATCGCGGTTGCGGCCTATGTAAAATGGCTCGGTGGCAATTGAAACTCTTAGCCGTTCAGCAATAATCATTGCGTCTTCGGGTAATGTTTCGGGCATAATAACCACAAATTCTTCGCCGCCAAACCTGCATGCAAGGTCGCGCGGCCTAAAGTTGGATGCGAGCCGCTCCGAAAATTGGCGAATTACATCATCACCAGCATCATGTCCAAAAAGATCGTTGACACGCTTGAAATGGTCAATATCGGCGATAAGCACTGAAACTGGCGCGCCACCGCGTTTTGCGCGTTCCAATAGGCCACCAAGTTGCGATTCCATATAACGGCGATTGTGGAGGCCAGTTAATTGGTCAGTTACCGCTTTTTCCATTGACTGATCGACGTTGGAACGCAAGCTTTCGACATAGCGATTGCGCTTAATCAAAGTTCTAACGCGGGCCAATAATTCTTCTTCATCAATGGGGCGGCTAATTATGTCATTGACGCCAAGCTCAAGCGCCCGCAATGAAAGCTGGCGGTCATCTTGATCCACAATTGCCAATATCGGCAAATTGCGGGTTACTGATTGTGAACGAATATGGGCGGCAAGCCTTAGCCCGTCAAACGCTACACCCGAAGTTGAAACAACCATCAATTCAACGCTGGCTTGACCATCGGGTCCGAGGCTATTGGCTTCTTCCATCAACATTGGGCGTTGTTCGGTTTCGAGAGTGCGCCTTAGCCGTTCGGAACGCTTGGCATCGTCCTCGAGAATCAGAACCCGCGCGCCTTGGCCATTATCGCGATTAGTGGCATTATCAATTACCCCGAATTTTTTGCCGACAGCTTCGCGATTGCGAAGCTCATCAGTAACGCCTTTAAAGCGTGATAAAGAGCGAACGCGCGCCAATAGCGCCACATCGTCAATTGGTTTTGACAAAAAGTCATCTGCGCCAACCGAGAGGCCCTTTATGCGGTCTTGGCGTTGATCCAATGCCGTAACCATCACCACTGGAATATGCCGCGTGCGCGGGTCTTCTTTTAGGCGTTTGCAAGTCTCGAACCCATCGAGCCCTGGCATCATTACATCAAGCAATATAACGTCAGGATTATCGGTTTGGGCGCGAATAATTGCTTGTTCGCCTGAGAAAGCGGTAATTACAGTGTAATATTCATGCTGAAGTTTGGCTTCGAGCAGCCGCACATTTGGTTCAACATCATCGACAACTAATACTCTCGCGGTCATTTAACCTATAAACTCCCGCACTGTGCCGATGAATGTTGCAACCGAAATCGGTTTTGATAAATAAGATTGGCAGCCACCTTCGCGAATTCGTTCTTCATCGCCGCGCATAGCAAAAGCAGTAACTGCAACTATTGGGATATGTTCGGTCAATTCGTCGGCTTTCATCCAGCGTGTAACGTCAAGACCCGACACATGTGGTAGCTGAATATCCATAATAATGAGATCAGGCTGTTCGGTTTTTGCGAGTTCGAGAGCTTGCAGGCCGTCACGAGTTTCCACAGTTGAATAGCCAAAAGCATTGAGCAAATCACGAAACAAGCGCAAGTTAAGCTCGTTGTCCTCAACGATCATCACTTTTTTCTTTTTTTCGCTTGTTTGCGCCACCAATTTGCTTACTCTTAACCCTATTTTTGTTGTAATTTTGTCATCTTAACACCAACGAGTTAAATTAGCCTTGCCAAGCCTATGCCGTGACTGTTGTTCTTTGCACCAAGCGCAATTGGAAAAATGCCCCTCTTGCCGCTCGCATCGCATTGTTTTTCATGCTGAATTGGACGCAATGAGCATCGCCCATATTGATTGCGACGCATTTTACGCGGCTATCCACAAACGCGATGATAAGAGCCTTGCCAATAAGCCGGTAATTGTTGGCGGCGGGCAGCGCGGTGTTGTTGCAACCGCCTGCTATTTGGCGCGGGCGAGCGGTGTAAAATCGGCAATGCCAATGTTTCAAGCGCTGAAATTATGCCCTGACGCAGTGGTTTTGAAACCAAATATGGAGCTTTATTCGCAAGTGGGCAGAGAAGTGCGCGAAACATGCCTTGAATTAACGCCAATGGTCGAAGCCACTTCAATTGACGAGGCCTATCTCGATTTAAGCGGCACCGAAAGGCTGCACAAAGCCAAGCCCGCAGTAGTTTTGGCAAAATTGGCCAAAAAAATTGAAGCTGAAATTGGCATTACGATTTCAATTGGCCTCGCGACAAACAAATTTTTGGCCAAAACCGCAAGCGATATGGATAAACCGCGCGGGTTTTATGTTTTGTCCAAAGCCGATGTGCCGCAAATTTTGTGGCCGCGCGATATTGGGTTTTTGCATGGCGTTGGGCCAGCGACGGTGCGAAGTTTCGCCAAAGCCGGCTATAATAAAATCGGCGATATAGCGGGTGGCGATGTCAAAAAGCTCGTGGCGCAATTTGGTGATTTAGGATTGCGCATGCACCGCCTTGCCAATGGTGAAGATAACCGAACTCTTGAACATCATTCCAAACGCAAAAGCATTTCGAGCGAAACCACATTTATGAAAGACATTGGCGATTTTGATGAATTATGGGCAATATTGCAAAATATCGGCGTTAAATTGGCAAGAATCGCGCGGCAAAAATCCTTGGCCGGAAATACAGTGAGTTTGAAACTAAAAGCGGCCAACCGCCGTAATATCACGCGGCAAGTGACTTTGTTTCAACCAACCCAAATCGGAAAAACCATGCTCGAGGCAATAAAACCATTATTGCAAAATGAAATTACTGCGGGGCCATTTCGCCTTATCGGGCTTGGTTTGCACGATTTAGTTGATGAAAATGAAGCGGACATGGGCGATTTATTAGGTAAAACAAACAGCAAAGACTTGGCATTAGAAAAAGCCATCGACACTTTATACGCCAAATTTGGCAAAACCGCCCTCACGCCATCTAATAAGTTAGGAAGCAAAAATGACTAATAAGAAACTCACGCCAGAACAGACCCATATTGCGCATAATGAAGGCACCGAGCGCCCCTTTTCATCGCCATTGAATGACGAAAAGCGCGAGGGCATTTATGCGTGCGCATCTTGCGGCATACCGCTTTTTTCGAGTGATGCCAAATATGATTCAGGATCTGGTTGGCCATCATATTATGAACCAATCGATGTTGATGCCTTGGGCAACAAAACCGACCACAAGCTTGGCATGGCGCGGGTTGAAGTGCATTGCAATTCTTGCCAAGCTCATTTGGGTCACGTCTTCGATGACGGCCCCGCCCCAACAGGTAAACGCTTTTGCATCAATGGCTTAGTGCTTGATTTTGAGGTGAAGGGGTGAGGTGTACTGCATTGCGACTTAAGTCCTTCCCTTGAGGGAAGGTGGCGCGGCGAAGCCGTGACGGAAGGGTGGTCGGTGCCGCGATTACTAATTTTGCTTTTTGCCCTACCGTTTTCACCCTTCAGTCACTTCGTGACAGCTTCCCTCTAGGGAAGCACTTAATATTCACACCATCGGCTTGGTTTTGACCGCCATTTCCATCAAAGTGTCGCGAATGAATTGGGCATGGAGGACAATACCAATTTCCAAACGCTCATCAGTTAAAATCACTTGCTGCGCCAAAATTCCTGTCACCATATGCGCTTCATGGGTTTCTGTGGCTGCGGCGCGCTTGCGGATGCGGTCTGACATATAGACGGGGCCACCCGAATTGCCCGAAAAAACCGAAAAATCCATCAAAAATGATGGAAAATCGCCAACTGGCCACAATGGATATGACGCAACCCGGCCTGAGCGCAAAATTGGGAAGCCAATATGATTGGCGCTTAGCCCGCGTGGGAAACCAAGTGCCAATAATTCATCACCCGGCCCAATTTCATAATCCTTGAGCGATTTTTCTTCGGCCAAATATTCAAATGGAATTGCTGCTTGTTTTGGCCCTTGGGGCGGCTCAATCCACATTGTTGCGATGTCATATTTTGGGTGTTGATGCCAAAGCGGCTTTTCATCTCGCCTGATTTCAATTGTGGCGGGTTCAAGCGTCCAATTGCCATTTTCAGTTTGGCGTCGCCAATGAACATCAATTTCGCCATTGCGCATAGAATCGAAAACATGAAATGCCGTCACCAGCGCGATTTTTGGGCTGCCCACTATTTGTGACATATCAACCAGCCAGCCCGTGCCAACTGATTTTCCGCCTTTGGCCTGTTTTTGGTCTATTTTGAAAGTCGCCATAAACATGGCATTGGTTAGATTATTTCGCATTTTGCGATTTTGGCTTATTTCTAATCCTTCGACAACAGGAATTTGCGTAAGGTTAATCGACCCAATTTCAATGCGTCGAGGCGCGCGCGCCATACTAATGTCTGCGACAATAAAGATTGCGCAGCTTCTATACCACCGGCACTCATCAATTTCGCTTGGATTTGTTCCCAATTTTCGAGAATTTCACTTTGCCGCGCATAATAAGCGTTTAACAAGGGCGCGCCCCAATCTTCATCACTGCGAATTTTAAGGCCCGCCGCAGCAAATAGTTTTGTAATGTCGTCTTCGAGCAAAAACTCGCGGGCTTCGTCGCCTTTACATGGTACAATATCATCTTCGGCGTGGCGCAACACAAAATCGAGTATCATTGCTGTGCCACTTGGTTTCAAAGTTCTTACAATGGAAAACGCAATTTGCTCCAGATTTTTGGCTGAAGTTGCTGCATAAAGCGCCAATACTGCATCGGCTTTGTTTTTTGGCAAAGATCCTGGTTGGCCATCGAACCTGGTTGAATTATAGCTTTTGCTTAGTCCTGCAGCCTTTATTTTATCATCCGCTTTTTGTTTGATTACTTCATTGACTTCAAAAGATTCGATTTTGCAATTTAGTGCTTTAATGATTGCAATTGGACGGGCGGCGGTTTCAGCGCTAAACAAAAATAGCTTTGCGGCTTTTTGCACTGCCAATGCATTAGCCAAATCAATATCAAGTTTTGCATCCCCTGGGCTAAGACGCCCCTCACCCCATAGTGCTTCGGACGCCATAATTGCCGCCAAGGCTGGGTTCGCCACACTTGCCGCTGGCTCGCCATCAGTTGAAGGCGGCACTTCAGCCAATTCAGGCACAGGTTCGCCATTCCACCATGATTTGAACTTTGGTCCAAATAATTTGGTGGGCAATAAGTTTGGAATTGATATTTTCAATTTGGCAGCCATTGCGTGAGCTTACAACAAACCATTTAAGAAGTGATTGCCAATTGCGTGAATAGTCTTTTTGGCCATTTGAAATAACTTGTTGCAATCCTTCGGGCCAAAATGAGGCAGATTTAACCCTCATTCAGGCTTTCGCCACAATTTGAACACAAGGTGTAACTTATTGACAACACTAAGGTTTTTGACACCGCACATTACAAACTGGAAAGTTGTAAAGCCAAAACGCCGCCCTTAAGTTCCAATTAACGCCAAGCCCTCCTTTAACAAAACTTGGCGAATATTGGAGAATAAAATGAAAAAAACAGCTATCGCTTTGATCCTTGCATCGTCACTTTTGGGCGGCGCTGCTATGGCGCAAACTAACATGTATGGCAATGTCGGCGTAACCCAACGCCACACTGACACTACTGATACTTTGTCACTTACTGGCCGCTTGGGTACCAATCTTGGCACCAATTTCGGTCTTGAAGCTGAAGGCGGCATTGGTATTGATGGTGATAGAATTGGCGGCGTTAAATTGCGCGATGTTGCCAATCTTGGCGCTTATGCTGTTGGTCGCTTGCCAGTAGCCGAGAATTTTTCACTTTTGGGCCGTGCAGGTTATCACCACACTTGGGCCGAGGCCAAACTTGGTAATCTTCGCACTGAAGCTGATGACGGCAGCTTCGCAATTGGTGCTGGCGCAGAATTCATGTTTGATGACAAGAACGGCATTCGCGCTGATTATACGCGCTATACCGAAAATGATGGCGTCGATACATTTGGCTTAGCATTTGTTCGCAAATTCTAATATTGCATCATTCAATTAGAATTAAACCCCCATTGTATATTGCTTTGGGGGTTTATCTTATGGCTGCGATATCATCATCAAGTGTCGCGTACGAACAAACAAAACGATAGACATTTTCCCCTAATGGCGGCCAAACATAGCAACTAATTCCTCTGGCTTGCAACTCCTTCGCTTTTTCAGGCGGCAGCTTTGCAAACACTTCATTGCCGCCAATTTCACCAATTATTTCAATGCCAAGTGCCCTAAACCTCGCGCCCAATGCCAACGCCATTTGATTCGCATGAAGCGCCAATTCACGCCACAGCTTGCCTTCGAGCATGGCAACAAATTGCGCAGCCAAAAACCGATGTTTGGAAATCAATTGCCCAGTGCTTTTGCGCAAATATTTGGCGGCGCTTTTGCGTGCATCGCCAAATAAAATAAAGGATTCCGCCATCAATGCCCCATTTTTGGTGAGGCCAAAACTTAAAGCATCAACCCCAGATTTCCAGCTTAATTCGGCGGGGCTTGCGCCAGTTCCAATAACCGCATTGGCAAATCTCGCGCCATCGCAATGCAGCAGCCAGCCATTTGCATTGGCAATTTCAGCAAGCGCTTTTATTTCTTCGGGGTGGTAATTTTGGCCATTTTCATCAAGATTGGTGAAAGAAACTGCGGCAATTTGCGGCCCATGAACGAACTCCTTAGGATAGGTTGTTGTGGCAGCTTGCAAATGCCGTGGTTGCAATTTTTCATTCCCCTGCCCTACACCAATCAAGCGCGCGCCGCCCGTGAACCACTCGGGGCCATTGCCTTCATCGGCAATTATATGGGCATGGGAATGGCATAAAACCGCGCCATGACGCGGACAAAGCGACGCCAAAGCTAGGCCATTGGCCGCAGAACCCGATGTGACAATATAAAAATCCAAATCATCAGTTTCAAATGTTTGTTTTACCAGCCTTTCAGCACGAACGGTTATTTCATCGCTGCCATACGATGGCGCACGCCCTTGGTTTGCAGTATTTATCGCGACCATGACATATGTATGCGCCCCTGTCTGATTATCGGAACCGAACATTATGAAAAAGCTGGCCTTTCCAAGTTTTTTTCGCGCCAAATGGCGATATTTGCGTGTACTTCCCACGCCTTAAATCTGCCCAACCGCGCAAAATTTAAGGCGCAATATAATGTTATATCGGCAATTGTGAAATTATCGCCCGCGACATAGGGTTTTTTACCCAATTCAACGTCAATTATCGCCGTATTTTTGCGCGCTGTCGCTTCACTTGATGCTGCCCAATCGGGACATTGCGGGATTTCAAGAGTTGCAAGACCGGGGTGGGAATGGCGTATCCAATTTGCAATCGGGAAAAACACATGCAGTTCAACTTGCCTGTCGTGCATTTCAATAAATGCCCGCTCAACCCCATTTTTGCCCATTAAATTAGGCTCTGGATATAATTCCTCAAGATAAGTGCAAATTGCGCGCGATTCACTAAGCATTTGTCCATCATCTAGTTCCAAAACCGGGACGCGCCCAAAAATATGGCGTTTCTGGTGGCTAGGTTCTTTGGCTTCGGTAGCAAGTTCCACTTGAACTAATTCAACCTCGTCAAAAATTCCTTTTTCTTTGAGAAAATATTCAACCCGCAAAGGATTTGGCGCGATTTTGGCAGTGTATAATTTCATTTAGCGCTCCGACTGATTGAGTTTTGTCGGAGTTTATAGGAAATCAAGCATGAGGCAAGTGGCGCATTGGGTCAATCGGTGTAGTCCCTGAACGAATTTGAAAATGCAACCGTGGCGTCGCCGCGCGGCCAGTTTTGCCGACCAAGCCAATTGGCTGTCCGCGCCTTACCGTTTCGCCCTCGCGCACCGAAATCGAAGACGCATAAGCATAAGCAGTAATAAACTCATTAGGGTGGCGAACCAAAACTAGCCAACCATAGCCCGGCAATCTGTCGCCAACATAAGCAACAACACCATCGGCAGCGGCATTAAACGGCGTATTTTCCGCCGCGCCAATTTCTATGCCATCAACTTTACGAAAACCGGGTTTTTCACCAAAAGTCTCCAGCAATTGCCCACGAATTGGCCAAATGAACCGACCCGCGACCACGGGAACTACTGTGCGCGGTGGCGTGGTTGGGGTTGCCGGGTGTTTAGTTGGCGGGGCAATTGGCGGCGTGGTTGGCGCTTTGGTTGGCGGGGTTACTGGTTGTGCGCTGGGCAAAGTGGGAATTGTGTTATTGCGGCGGATTACGGGGTTTGCAGCCC
>ERZ1292633.4030-Hain-H41-02um-R1-4030-length-13865-cov-5_pt1 | contig 13865 bp, 11 predicted proteins | sample MGYA00564406_ERZ1292633 | MGnify/ENA primary metagenome ERZ1292633 (study PRJEB36523, sample SAMEA6512639) | groundwater metagenome | collected 2019-01-08 | study: AquaDiva: Metagenomics assemblies of 32 groundwater samples
TTTTCTTTTTTTTGCCTCTCGGGCAGCAATTAAAGTATCAGCAGTTTCACCAGATTGACTAATTCCAATAACTAATGTTTTTTCATCAGAAAAAGGTTCTCTATATCTATATTCAGAAGCATAATCTACATCTACTGGTATTTTAGCCAATTTTTCAATATAGTATTTTGCAACTAAACCAGCATAATATGATGTTCCACAAGCTAATATAGTTATTCTATTAAAAGATTTTATTTCAGCAACATCTAAACCAATTTCATCAAGGTAAATTTTACCTTCTGTTTCAGATATTCTACCTGTCATAGAATGAGCCATAGAAGAAGGTTGTTCATGTATTTCTTTTAACATAAAATGTTCATAACCACCTTTTTCTGCGGCTGTTATATTCCATTCTATTTTAGAAACTTTTTTTTCTATTTTATCGCCATCTAAATTATAAAATTCAGCTTTTTCTTTACTAAGTACAACTAATTCACCATCTTCTAAATACACAATGTTTCTGGTGTGATTTAATATAGCAGGAACATCAGAGGCTACAAAGTTTTCATTTTCACCCAACGCAACAATCAAAGGACTAGCTGTTTTTGCAGCAACTAATAAATTTGGATGATCTGCATGAATAACTACAATTGCATAAGCACCACGAACTCTTTGTAATGATTTTTGAACAGCTTCATATAAATCTCCTGAATAATTATCATTAATTAGATGTGCCAAAACTTCTGTATCTGTTTCAGATTTAAATTCGTATTTTTTTGCAAGTTCTTCTTTTATTTCAATATAATTTTCAATAATACCATTATGAATTACAACCAATTTCCCACTTTCATCGCTATGAGGATGAGCATTATAAATAGTTGGCTTACCATGTGTTGCCCATCTGGTATGACCGATTCCTGTTGAACCTTTTATTGGATGAAGTAAAAGTTCTTTTTCAAGATTTTTTAGCTTACCAACTTCTCTTCTTATTTCTAATGAACCTTTTTCAGGGATTACAGCAATTCCAGCCGAATCATAGCCTCTATACTCTAATCTTTTTAATCCTTCTATTATTATTTCTGTAGAATCCTGAAATCCTACATAGCCAATTATTCCACACATAAAATAAACCAAAAACTAAATATTATAATAAATAAACATATAAACCTACAATCAGAAATTAAATCCAATGTTTCTTTATAAGAGGAATACTTTTAAAGCATTCCCTGCACAAACATTCTTACAAACATTACAAATCTCTGTTCCTTATTTTAGACATTGCAGTGCAACGTCTCTACTAAAAAAAACAAACCCTCCAAAATTAATGAAGGGTTTATCTTTAAAAACAATATCTATCTTAAAACCTTTGTCATTGCATCGATTACTTTCTCTTCTTGAAAAGGTTTAACAATAAAATCTTTTGCTCCAGATTGTATTGCATCTAAAACCATTGCTTGTTGTCCCATTGCACTACACATAACAACCTTGGCATTAGGATTTATTTTAACAATTTCTCTTACAGCAGTAATTCCATCCATTTCAGGCATTGTTATATCCATTGTAACTATATCAGGCTTTAATTCCTGATATTTTAATACAGCTTCAGCTCCATTTGATGCCTCTCCGATAACCATAAAACCATTTTTTATAAGAATATCTTTGAGCATCATCCTCATAAAAGCTGCATCATCTACAACTAAGACTCTTGCAGTCATATATAAGACTTCCTCCAAAAGTATAAAGTTTTTATACCAAGAATGTTTAGAATACAAATCGAAATCAAAAAGATACTCTAAAAATCGTAGGTAAACTTTACAAATAGCAAAATATACTATTAATAATAACATTCAGTATACTACAACAAATAACTTTGTATATAAAAAAAAAGTTAAACTTTTATTATATAAAAGTAACAATGTAAGAAACAGCATAAATAGTTTCTTACAAAGCTAATATTTAAGACATTTCTTTTAGTAAATTTCTTGCAATTACTAATCTTTGAACCTCAGATGTTCCTTCTCCAATCTCTGTTAACTTTGCATCTCTTAGATATCTTTCAACAGGGAACTCTTTTATGTAACCATATCCACCATATATTTGAATTGCAAGATTTGTTACTCTACTAGAAACTTCAGACGCATAAAGTTTAGCCATCGCACTTTCCTTAGAATAAGGAATTTTATTATCTTTTAACCAAGCACAATGATATAACATTAATCTAGCAGCATGAATTTCTGTAGCCATATTTGCTAAATGATTTTGAATCGATTGAAAACTTGATATTTTGCTATTAAATTGTTCTCTTTCTGTAGAATATTTTAATGCAGAATCAAAAGCAGCTTGTGCAATTCCAAGAGCTAAAGAACCAATACTTATTCTTCCACCATCAAGTGTTTTCAAAGCTTGAATAAAACCTTCGCCTTCTTTTCCTAAAATATTTTCTTTAGGAATTATGCAATCTTCAAAAATAAGTTGAGATGTAGGAGATCCTCTCATACCCATTTTATTTTCAGTTTTACCAAGTTTAAAACCAGGAGTTCCTTTATCAACAATAAAAGCACTTATACCTCTATTTCCTTTACTTTTATCAGTCATAGCCATAATAATAAAAGAATCTGCATATAAAGCATTTGTAATAAAAGTTTTAGCTCCGTTTAGAACATAAAAATCTCCATCAAGTTTAGCGGTAGTTTTTTGACCCGCTGCATCAGATCCTGCACCAGGTTCTGTTAAAGCCCAAGCTCCAATCCATTCTCCTGTTGCCAATTTTGGAAGATATTTTTTCTTTTGTTCTTCATTTCCAAAAAGATAAAAAGGAGTTGTTCCTAAAGAAACATGTGCTGCATAAGATAAACCAGTAGAACCACAAGCTCTTCCAATTTCTTCTACTGATATTGCATAAGACAATGTATCAGAACCAACGCCACCATATTCTTCAGGTACATTAAGTCCAAGAAAACCCATTTCACCAAGTTTTTTGAAATTTTCTAGTGGGAACCAACTTTCTTCATCGACTTTATTTGCCAATGGTTTTATTTCTTTTTCTGCAAAGCTTCTTATAGTTTGTTGTAAAATTAGATGCTCTTCTTTTAACCAAAAACCAAACTTATTATTAGACATTTAATAACCTCAAAAAATATAAACAAATTTTTAGATAAATTAATTTTATCTCAAAAAAAAGATAGTTTAACCAAACCTTAAACTAAATTTACTATTTTTATCTTGGCTCAACAATCTTAAAATCATTATCAATTTTATTCAAAAGTATTAGTTGAAAATTATTTTGCTCTGAATCCGTTTTTATAACGCCTTTTGTTTTACTACTTTTATCAAAAAATGATGAAGATTTAGCTTTTAAGGAATCATTGTAAAAATTTATTGATGATTCGGTGTACCCACCACTTGAGATATAAAATGCTGATTTTATTTTATTAGAAGATTCAAGATTTTCCTCTTTTATTTTTTCTATAAAATCAATAAGTTCAAAATCACTTCCTAATCCAAAATAAGCTACACATAATCCACCATTTCCTAATTTAAAAACTATATCAAAAATATGTTTTTCTAACTGTTCAAAAAAAGTAATTTTTCTAGTTTCTGAGATATTATCCATAATTGTTTTTAGTTCTTTGTACTTATCAGATTTTACAATTTCAAAGAAAAATACTTCAAAAACCCATTCTGGAAATTTATAATAAACTGAATTAAGAATATTTTTATTGGCAGAAAAATAAAAATTTAAATTATGCTCATTTTCTCTTACCAAATTCTTTTTAACTTCAATAATATTTCTATCTGTTGATGAAATTACATTATTTAAAATATTTTCCATAGTTAATTCATTAGTTCTTTTATATCTAAGGTTAATTTCGGTATTTTCCCATATACTTGAAGCACAAAAATCAGAAATTCTTATTACAGATTCATAGCATGATATATTTTTTGCATGTATAAGTATTGATGAACCCAATGTTATTATATTTGTTTTTCCTGTATCTGGACAAACCTGAAGAGCAAATTTTCTTACTCCATTCAAATATGAAAAATAATAATTGTATTCTTTATGTTTAACAATTTGTTCTATTTTAGAAATATAATTTTTCATATTTTCAAAATATTTAACAGAAACCTCTTTTTCTAAAAAAGTTAGATTTTTATATTTACCAGCATATTTATCTTTATATTCTAAAACTTCCATTCTTTTACTTGTGGCAATGAACATTATAGTAGGATATTTTTCAATATATTCTTCGATGTATTGCTGAAAATGTAAATCATAAAAAACTATATTAAAATTTTCATTTTCGATAAAATCTTTAAGTTCATATTCATCTATTATATTTTTATATTCATATTTATTTTTTAAATATGAATCAGTTAAAAGAGACATCAATAAATCTTTATCTAGGTTTAATATTCTTATTTTCTTTGTATCAGAATAAAATTTTATAAAACCTGTAAAACTTTCTTTTTTATCAAAAAAATCTTTAAATTCTGGCAAAGAAGGAAACGAATCATAATTATCAGAAGGAGAAATTATATTATGAATTAAAACAGCTAATTCTTCATTTCTTTTAGAGCAACTTCTTAATTCTGTTTCATTAGAAGCTTGAATTATGTTTTTTAAAGTTTCTTTGTAAGAAAATTCAGCTTTTGAATAATTTAAACACATTAAAGGTAAGCTTTTATATAGAGGCATATAATATTTATTGTCAGAAATAGCTAAACCACTAATTCCATCATTAAAACGAGTTTGAACATCTTCAAAAGAATCCATTGTGGTTATTAAAAAATCTTTAGTAACATCATTTAACCAAGAAAAAGTTTTTATTTCATCATTTTTATTTGATTTTATTTCATCTTCAATTTTTAATCTTTGTTTTACAACTATTTCGGTAGAACTTTTTTCTATTACTTTTTCTTCTGTGGTTTGATTTTCAAAAATATTATAAATTCCTTCATTATTTTTATAAACGTCTGAATATTCTTCTGAAAACCAATTAATAAATTCTTGATAAAATTCTTTTATTGAAGAATATCTTTTAGATTTATCTTTTTCCATAGATTTAAGAATAATAGCTTCTAATTTACTTGAAATATCTAAATTATATAAACTAGGTAAGGTAGGTTCTTCTTTTATTATATTATCACCAATTTCTTTTATACCTAAACTTAAATCTGTATTATAAGGTTTTTTACCAGTAAAAACTTCATATAAAATAACCCCTAATGTATAAATATCAGATCTTTGATCTATTTCTTCATTTCTTATTTGTTCAGGAGTAAAATATTGAATTTGATAAAAAGTAGGATAACTATTTTTTAATAAGGGATAGTTTATGTAGTTTATTAATTTAACTTTTCCATTATCTATTACTATATTTGAAGGACTTAAAAACCCATGAAAAATCCTTTTTTCATGTAAAAAAGAAATAGTATCAAAAACTTCTGAAAAAATCTTAAAAATCATAGACATAGGTATTTCATATTTCCTATTGGCTAATAGTGCATATAAACTTTTACCTTCTATAAAATTTCTTATAATACAATATTTATAATTTTCATCTTCATATTTATAAAATTTTATTAGATTTGGATGATCTATAGAACTCATAGATAAAATATCAGATTGAAAAACATTAATTAAATCAGGTTCTTCATCAAAATCAAAAAAATGAAGAGCCATTTTTTCACCCGAAATTTTATCAAAAGCAAGATAGACTTTGCTAACCTGATCTTCAGATATTTTTTTACCTATTTCGTATTTTTCTACAGATGGTTTTTCATCAAAATTCATTTATTAAAAATCTCTCTATAAAATTTATTTTATCCAACATAAAATACTTCAAAAAACTATAATTTTTTATATTCTATAAACAAAACTACTATATACAATATTTTAACCTGAAAAATTTAATTTAATGTAAAATACTTCACAAAAAAAAGGTTAAATTTTTTAATTTATTTTATTTTCATTCAAAATTTTAACTTTAAATTGTTTCAAATCACTGCAATATTTGATTTTTTTGATTATAATTTACTATGTATATGATCTTATAATATTTTTTATATTCGATTATAGTATTTTGTTTTTTTAAGAGCAAAAAAATGAGTTTTGATGTATTAATAATAACAAATGCACCGGGTGAATTGTCATCTTGGGTTAAACCTTTTGTTTCAAAATTAAGAGAAACCCTTCCCGAAGCAAGAATAATAATATCACTTGTTCCATGCCCTTATTCAAGTGGAGAAGAAGAAAAAATAGCTAGTTCAATAGAAGGGGTTTTTCGTGTTATTGATCCAAATTACTCTTCTTTGTATGCAATGACTGGTAAATTACCAAGTGATTTTAAATTTCAAGATAAAGGGATAATTATCCAACTAGGAGGAGATCAATTTTTTTCTGTACTTATGTCTTGGAAATCAAAATTTCCTGTTTTAATCTATACCGAAAAATTAGTTTTATGGCCTGGGTTAGTACATAAATATCTTTTGGTAGATCAAAATACTTATGCAAATTCAAGATTAAAAGGTATTAAAGCAGATAAGCTTTCTGTAGTTGGAAATTTAATGGCAGATGCGTTGAAAATACAAAGTTCACCACAAGAAATAAGAGAACGATTTGGTTTAAAAACAGATAAACCTGTTATATCTTTATTACCAGGTAGTAAACCTTTTAAGGTAAAATATTCAGCTTCATTTATGTTAAAAATAGCAGATTATATTGCACAAAAAAAACCAGAAGCTCAATTTATTATTTCACAATCTCCATATACCCCACTAAATCAATTAGTTAAAGCTGTATCAGATCCAGAATTAATTTCAGTTCTTGATGGTGTTTCGGCAAAATTTGAACGAGGTATCAATGGTAATACACTTATTACAGAAAAAGGAACCGTAATAAATATTGTTTCTCCAGAATTTCAATATGAATCTTATCAAATTTCTGATATAGCAATTACTTTGCCAGGAACAAATACAGCAGAGTTAGCAGTTTTAGGAATACCAATGATAACAATGCTACCTCTAAATAAAATAGAACAAATTCCTTTAGAAGGGTTTTTAGGTTACATTTGTAAAATACCTTTTTTAGGTAAAGTTATTAAAAAATATATTATAAATAAAAGTATTAAAAAACTAAAATTTGTTTCTATCCCAAATCAAAAATTAAATACTATGGTAACACCAGAAATAATAGGAAATATTCACCCTGTTGAAATTGCTAATATTGCAGTTGATATAATAGAAAATCCATATAAAAGAAGAGAAATTTCAATGAATTTAAAAAAATCAATTATACAAAGTGGAGCTTCAAAAAATATTGTTGAACAAGTTGTAAATACTCTCTTAAACAAGTATCCTGATATAGAAATACTAGAGAACATAAATAATCTTCTTGATTGGACTAGGAGAGAATCCGAAGAAAATCAATAGATTTTTTGCTATAAATATACAGAATATGTTTCAGACTAAAGATTAAGGGGATTACAAGAATTAACTACAAATTATTTATTATAAAATGTGCAACTTATCAGTTTAATGTGTCTAAATCTGTAGTTTAAATTCTTAGTATTTTTCGGTAGAATTAAATAAAATTAGTATTATTAGAAAAATGTAATAAGACAACAATAAAACTTGAAAGAACTACGCAAAAAACACACGCTATTTTATTCATTTGTAACACCTATATTTTTATAACATTATCCATACTAGACATTTTATCATAGATATTTATTATTTCTTCGCTAGATTGTGCATTAATCTCAAAATTTACACTCAAATATTTACCTGTTTTTGATTCTCTAAATGATAGATCATAGCCAGTCAAAATATTTATGATTTCTTCTTTTTGTTCTAATTTTATTATGAACTTAAATGGATACATTGATGGCCAAACATAACTTTCATCTAAAACTTCTCTAAATCTTTCTATACTAGTCATAAAAAACCTTTAACATTTATTTCCTAATTAAAATAATATCTAAAAAGAGAGATTATAAAAAGAGGTTTAATATTAAGTTTTTATTAGTTGAAAAAAAATCAACTTTTTTTAAACTAATAAATAAGCTGAAAGTATTTATTTTAATGAATTTAAGGGTATTTATAAAATCAATGGTAATTTTAGACAAAAAAAATTAGAAGGGGTAAAACCCTTCCAAAGAAAGGAGACAAATATATTCTAACACAAACTATAAAAATAGCAATATATTAAAAAAAATAAATAAGTTAAGCTAACTATTAAATTTAATAAGTTGTTATATTTTTTTTATATTTCTATAAATTAAAGCTCTAATTTTAAATTACAATGTTTTTTTATTTACACTTTGTGAGTCTAAATACAAACATTTTTTATATTTAAATGATATAAATTCTTTAATGTTAAAATTTTTTTTCTCTTTATTAATATCTACTTTAACCGTTTTATCGGTTCTTGCTTCTGTATATTCAGAAAACAAAGTATCTTCTAAAGAAATAAAATGGGATAAAATTTATGATGGCATATCTTTTATGGAAAGAGATTACGGAAAATGGTTCAAAAAAGGTAAATTATATGCTATTAAACTTTCAAAACCTCGTAAAATAAAATTTCTAAAAAATACTAAAGATCATACAAGTTTAGATGAATTAGAAAAAAAATATAAATCACTAATTATTATAAATGGTAGTTATTTTGATGAAAAATATAAACCTGTTGGATTATTAAAAATTGACGATAAAATAATAAAAGATAAAAATGATTTAGGATCTAGTGGAATATTAGCAATAAAAGATTCTGAAGTTAATATTTTTAATAAAAAAGAGTATGCAAAATATAAAAATTTCCCAAATCTTATGCAAAATGGTCCATTATTAGTTGAAGAAAATGGAAAACAAGGTATTTATTCAGATGATCATGAATATACATCAAGAACTACTATAGGAATTACAAAAAAAGATGAAATTTTAATAGTTATCGCAGATAGAGCTGCATCTCCTTCATTATGGGAAATATCTCAACTACTTTCAAAAAATGAAAATGAAGGTGGTTTTAATTGTAGAAAAGTAATAAATTTAGATGGTGGTTCTTCAACTGGATTAAGAATTAATTTACCAAATAAAAAATTGGTGGTTGAAGAAAATGATTTTATTAATAATGCGATAGGTGTTTTTTAATAGTAAAAAGTAAAAAGTAATGAGTAACAAGATAAAACTATCTATTCTTATCTGATCACTTCTCACTTTTCACTTTTTACTTCCTATTGTATTTCCTCTATTTCTATATCTCTTGGAGTTGCTGAAGGAACAGGAATATTTTTTTGTAAGGTTGGCTCAGTATTTTTATTTATAGATGGTGGTAATGGATATAACCCATCTGAAAGAATTTGAGGTTTTGGTATTTCTATTGTTTGAGATTGAGGCAAAGAAACCTCTATTTTACTTTGATTATTAGGTAAAATACCAGATGGCAGTTTTTCTTCTGGCAAAGTTGTTGATGTATTTAAATTTAGATCTATTTTTTTTCTTATTCCTTCTTTAGAAATAACAACAAAATCTTTTCCATTACCTTCAAATTTTTCTATATTATTATCTATAGCTCCATTTCTATCAAAATCAAATCCATATTCCAATTTTATTATGTTTCCTGTTTCTTCATCTATGTTAGCTCTTAATAAAAGAAACAATTTATCAGTTTTTACATTAGGAATTATGATTGGGGCATTAAAGCCAGAGTTTTGAAAATAAAGGTTAACAGATAGTTTATGCTTACCAGAAGCTAAACCTGGAATTTCTACTTTAAATTCATTAATTACCAGCTTATTTATAGGATAATCAACATCATCAATAAGAACACTTTTTATTGCTTTCGAGCCTATAGAGATAATTTCACCATTATTTCTTTTTTGCTCTACTAATATTTCTAAAATAGGATTTTTTTCTTTTACAGTGCTTGATATTACAGTATCAATTTTGGAAGTACTTAAATTTTGATATATACAACCCTGAGTTGAAAACAAAACTAATATTGATAAAGCAAATAAACTTTTTTTCATTTTTCCTCGACAGGATGTCATTTTTAATAAAGATTTTCTGTCTTTTTTAATACTCTAAGATAAAAAATACTAAAAACAGATAATATCAATAAAATTATAACAGAATACGAACTTGCTTGAGCATATTCTCCTCTTACAAAAAAGGCTTTAAATGAGAAAGTTGCTAAAATATCAGTATGAGGATTATCTTGTGTAACAAGGTAGATAATATTAAACATATTAAAAGTCCAAATTGCACCTAAAAGAGTTGAAGTTAAAGAAACAGGTGTTAATAAAGGTAATGTTACATTTCTAAATTGTTGGAGTTTACTAGCTCCATCAACTGTAGCGGCTTCATAAAGTTCAATTGGTATATTTTGAAGTCCTCCTAACAATGTAACCATCATAAAAGGAAAGCCTAACCATATATTTGTAACAACAACTGCAAACATTGCCCAAGTTGGATCTGATAGCCAAGATATTGCAGGTAAATGAACTAATTTAAGAATTTCATTAAAAAGACCATAATCTGCATTAAACATCCATCTCCAAGAAAAAGCTGAAATATATGTAGGAACAGCCCACGGAATCATTAGCATCATACGATAAGCATCACGTCCAAATAAAGGTTTATTTATTAATAATGCTAATCCTAAACCTATTGAAAAATGAAATATGACATTAAAAAATGTCCATACAAAAGTTTGACCTAAAACTTGCCAAAAAGTAGGGGTTGTAAGTGTTGTTTTATAGTTATCTAACCCAACAAACGCAAAAGTAGAAGGTTTCTCTTCTATTTTAAATTTTATCTCCCCATTTGTTTCTTTATAAGGTATTTTATATTCTATTTTATTAGAGTTCTTTTGGCTTATATTAGTAAAACTATAACCAACACCCATAAATAAAGGAACATAAACAAGGATTACCATAGCAGTTATGCTTGGTAATATAAAAAGATAAGGTGTAAACCATTTTGTTTTCATTAATCTTTTCCTATTCTATCTATTAAAAGTTTTTTCCATGCTACTGCTATTTCATCAAGTGAGTCTTTTGGAGTTTTTTCTTGAATTAGGGCTGATTGATATGGTTGTTTCATATCAACAAATAAAGCACCACCTTCAGGTAAAACAGGTCGATTGGTAGCAGCTTCTAAAACAAATTTAAAATCTGTTATTAAATGATTATTTTTTACAGAAGGAATCTCATAAGAAGAAATTCTGGTTGGTAAAAGATTATTTTTTAATGCAAATTTTGCTTGATTTTCTGGTTTAGAAAGATAATTTATAAGATCCCAACTTTCTTGTAAATACTTAGTATTTGAAGCTATAACATAGTTATGTCCACCAACAGGAGATGCAAAACCACTTTTCCCAGCAGGTATTCTGGTTATTCCTAAATTATTTGGATCTTTGAATTCATCTCCACTTAAAACATCGGCTGTTGACCATGGGCCATTTACAATCATTGCATATTTACCAGATTTAAAACCAGTTTGTTGATTATCATAATCATTTGCAAAATCAACTGTTTCTGGCATTATTTTATATTTTTTTCTTAAATCAATCATAAAATTTAGTGCATCAATAGAACCTTGATTATTTATAAGAATTTTCATATCATCTGATACCATTCCGCCACCAAAACTCCATAAAAAAGGTAAAAACCAATAAGGATCTCCTCTATAGAAAAAAGCATATTTATTTTTGCTTTCATCTGTAAGTTTTTTTCCTGTATCTATCAATTCATCAGAAGTTTTAGGTACTTGTAAATTAGCTGAACTAAAAATCTTTTTATTATATAAAAGGGCTAAACAGTCTGTTACTTGAGGAACACCCCAATAATGATTATCGTAATAATTATATTTTAATGGTGCTTTTAAAAAATCTTTTCTGTAATCTTCTGTCATATACATATCTAATGCCATGAGATACCCTAAAGAAGCAAATTCTGCTGTCCAAGAAATCTCTGCCCTAAAAATATCAGGAGCATCTTTTGCTTGTGCAACTGTTTTATATTTATTTTCTGCGTCAGAAAAAGGTACAGCTTGAAGAGAAACAATTATATTAGGATTTTTTTTCTCATATTCAGAAATCATTTCCTTTAATGTATCTGTCTCTACATTGTTATGTGTATGCCAAAAAGTAATAGTTTTTTTTCCATTATCAAGTTTTGAATCACCAGTACATGAAAAAATCAAAACTGATAATAGAGGTATTGAAATTTTTTTCAAATTAGAAAAATTTATCTTTAATTTTTTTTTCAATTTTTTCATGAAACCTTTTTATATAAAAAAAATGTAGATACTATAAAATATGTTAATTCATTTTAACTCAAAAAGTACTTAAAACAAATCATTTTTTTGATTTTAATAAAATTATTTTTATATCAAAAATCTATATTACTAATTTTACGAAGGATTAAGAATTAATTGATAGAGATTTTAGTAGTAAATTTACTGAATCAAATACTTGAAATTTTATTTATACGATTATTATTAAGTTTAGATAAAATTTATAAAAAAAATATATTGTATTTTTTATTACAAAGTGATAGAATAAAATTACATTATTACAGTTTACAAAGAAGTGATTTATTCATAAGTCATTATTTTCTATGCATATTTGGGGATATAAATTTAGAGTAAAAAATGAGATATTTAAATATAATTTTAGGTAATAGATTGCCCCAACAGCCAACAGCCAACAGCCAAGCTTAATTATAGAAAACCAATTTTTTTTGTCAATAAAAAATCAATATACGTTATTCAAAATTTTTTTGGATTCAATTTTTCATGTTTTAAATCATCAAATCATATTTTCAAATTTTTATTTATTTTTAAGGAGAGTCAATTAATGAAAAAAAGTTCATTATTATTATTTACTTTTTTGGGTAATATAATAAAAGAAAGTGATAAGAAAAGATTAGGAGGTATTATAAAATGAATAAAAAAATAATACGAAAAATCTTTTTAGGATTGTTTGCTTCATTGGCAATAATACAAGCCTGTCAAATGTCAAATATTGATAAAAACAATTTAGGTAAAACAGATAAAAAAGTTGAGTTTGTTGATATAAAAGATGGTAAACCACATATTTTTAATATAAAAGCCTCAAATATTAGCACATCAAATCTTATTACTATTAAAAGTGTTGATAATAAAAATATATTTTCAACAAAAGCAACTCAAACAGGAGGAGGAAATTCAGGTATTGGTGCAGTAGGAGTTCCAATTGGTTGGAGTTTTACACCGACAGGAAGTGCAACAGCAGTATATAACCCAGATGCTAAAAGTTTTGAATTATCATTTTCTCTTACACAAACTCAAAATTATTCAACTTCTGGTAGATATTGGGACGCACCAAATCAAGTTTATGTACCTGTAACAATGGCTCAAAGCCGTACTTTTTCGATGAGTGGTAAAATTAATCTTTCAGGAACTGATAGTACTCAACCTTATACAGGAACAGGAAGTGTACAAGTTAATTATAATTATGATGGTCAACACGTTAATGGTTATGATGCTCTTTGTTCAATTACAGAAACGGCTTCATTACCTGTTACTGTTAATGCCTCTGTTAATTTTATTGTTCCTTTTTCCAAAGCTACTATTTCTTTGAATTTTACTGGACAAGGTGGTTCTTATCATTATGAGGCAAATTGTGGCTCTTATAGTGGTACACATGATGTTTCGGCTTATTCTTCTGGGTCTGCTATTTTTGATACTGATCTTACTCCAGAGCCAACACCAACACCTGTTCAAACTCCTGTACCTACTCCATTGCCAACTCCAGTTCCTACTCCTACTCCAGAATCTTGTGGTTGTAATGCTCCAGCTTTTTCTACTCAGGGTTTTAAAATAAAAGGTGTTGGAGATTG
>ERZ1292633.4032-Hain-H41-02um-R1-4032-length-13862-cov-5_pt1 | contig 13862 bp, 6 predicted proteins | sample MGYA00564406_ERZ1292633 | MGnify/ENA primary metagenome ERZ1292633 (study PRJEB36523, sample SAMEA6512639) | groundwater metagenome | collected 2019-01-08 | study: AquaDiva: Metagenomics assemblies of 32 groundwater samples
TCACCGCGTGGATGTATCTGCTGCTCGCGCTTGCACTCGCCGCTGGCGTGCGCCGGTTCTTGTGCCGCACGAAAGTCACAAGAACAAAGTAGTTCGCAGCGATCTCTTGCCTCTGTGCCGCTGGGGGTCGACTTTCGACACAGCTTGGTTGCGGTTAAAAGGGAGAAACCGAAAAAGATGTCGCTGGCTACCGCCAGCCTTGGTCTGTTGCCTTTGCTCTGCTGCTGAGATGGCTTGCCTTGTGATTGGTTTGCTGCTTCCGTGTTGTGGATTCTGCCTTGGTTTTGGATTGAACGTCAGGCGTCAATTCCCCGCGCATTGTTGTTACCGACGCATCGCGTTCTAGACTTGTTTTGGCAACGAGTTCCCGGGGAGCTGGACATTGTGACACACGTGTGAAACCTCTGTCATACGCAGCACTGCTGCGTATAGGCGCCTGAACTGAACCATTCGGTCGTTCAATCAATACATCTGCCATTGCCGACGTTGACCGACCGTCCTAAGTGGGGGAGAGATCCGCAGCCGGCCTCGATCGATTACTGTCCCCCCTCCCCCGTATTCTACCCGCATCTCGGACACCGTGATTTCGCGCCGACATCGCACACCTATTTCCTCCCTTTCGAAACAAATAGCTAGTACGATGTCGCAGAACACTTTCACGGATTGCTCGTGCACTTCTGGAAGCAGGGGACACTAGTACATCGAAAGAGCCATCCTCGCCGGAAAGCGCCTCTCACGGCCACATTTCACTCCTGTCACAACTGTCACATCTGACACACAGGTGCAAACATTACCGTGAATATTAAGTGTCGCTGTGCTTCGGACATGGGAGGGGTGAGATAGAACCACAAATGAGATTGTTTTCCAGATCAACTCTTTCCTTGAAAGAGTTTCAAGAAGTCTTCCACCGCAAGAGCCTAGAAACGGAGTTGCTCCATGCCAACGTCACATGGGGCCCGTCACCTCACCCGTTTTCCGATCTGATTTAGCTTCCATGCCAACGTCACATGGGACACCTCACTGACGAAGACGACGAAGGAGGAATAGGGAAGCAGTTGGCGTCGGATTTACTGCTCGGCACGGCGATCGCGGCTGTCGTGAAAACGTCCACTGCATGGCGGAACAACTTGAAATGGGTGTCGCCGAAGTTCGAAGGTGATGCTGCCGCGACGAGTGGGTTCCTGGGCCTGTGGAAGGAACGGAATTTGTCTCTGCTGTGGCGGGGCAACTTCGGCAATTGCATGCGATTCGCCCCGCATCAAGGCATCGTCCTCGCAGTCAACGACGGCCTCAGAAACGTCGCCGCGGCCAAGTACGACCCCCGGGAAGACTTCTGGAGGAGCTTGGGCGTGAAGGGGTGTTGCGGTGCCGTGGCAGGCGCCTGCGCGGTCACCGCTTGCTACCCGTTCGTATACAGTCACTTACGCCGCGGAACGGGAGGCACGTTCGACACGTTGCGGCAATACGGCATCACGGGACTGTACCGTCACTGGCACGTGACCGCGGTGGCTGCCGCGGTGTACCGCGGCGGGCAGCTCGGCTTCTTCCATCAAATTCAAGAGATGGAAGTCAATCCCTACTCGAAGGATAAAGGCGTCGTAGGCATCGTCTCGTCCCTCGGAGCGGTCATCGTCGCGCGTAGTCTGGCCCTCCTTTTCTGCTACCCGTTCGACACTGTGCGACGCCGGATGTTTCTGCAGGCCGAGATGAAGAACCCCTCGGAGCGGATCTACACGAGCGCGTGGGATTGCTTGATCAAGCTACTTCGTCAGCAAGGGTTGAAGGGGGGCTTATACCGGGGTCTTGCCGGCGATCTCTTCCATGGTTTCACTGGATCGGTCGTCGTCGTCGTTTATGACCGCCTCAAATTTGTGTATGGTCTTTGAGTCACTACAGTCCCTGTATGAGTCTCCGCCCCTGGGTCCGAGACGAGGCATTTTTCTCCGTTGCTTCCCTAACGATTCGTGTTGACGGCTGCGGATTGATGTTGTCAGAGTTACAATACTGTAGACACGTGCGTGAACCCCCCCCCGACCTGTCAGCCAATACGCGGAGAGATGCGCCGCCCGAGCGCATCGACGCAGCCGTCGGCGTCGACCAGAGGTGCCCATGTCGCGTCCCAGCAGCCATCGCTTCCCGATCCGTCACACCAAGCGGCTACTTCCAACGTACTGGCGTGGGGAAGAGCCATCGTGGATAGCAATCACAAGCGCAGTCCGCACCCGACCGGATTTTCCAACGGGACGCAACACCCGCCGCAAGGACGCGCCGCGGCCGCGGAGGCCGCCCCTCCGCCGCCGCCCACTGCGACTCATAGCAACAGTCATCCATGGCCGACGGAAGCGGTCGAAGCAGATGCCCCCTTGTGGCACGACCTCGACACCCGGCTGGAGCAGCGCCGTCGGGGAACGACGACTTCTTCTGGAAGTGCGCCGTCTCGTAGCGGCGCCGCCGCGTCGTCATCGCCTCCGGGCCGTCACCGTCACAACACGGCTCTGCCGCGGACATCACAGCCCCCTTTTGTCGTGCCTCCCCCAGCCGTGACGCCGTCAGAAACAGGCGGGGCCCAGTCGCCCTCGTCCCTGCCGCCCACTTCCATTCGATCGGCCGCAGCAGCGGGGGGCCCCACCGGCGGCGCGATTGCAGAATCCCCGGTGTCCGGGATGGGTTCCACACCCTCCGATCGGGTGCCTTTTCCGTCGAGCAGTTCGACGCCCCCGGACGCGAACGGTGGGCCACTGGGCAACATACAACACGGCAACGTGGACCGCAGTCGCGCCCTGCTCGAAATGGCCCGTCAGCAGCGGCTGCTGAAGGACCTGCAAGAAACGATGCGCCGGAACGAAGATGAGTTCGTTCGTCGAGAGAACGAGCTGCAGCACGTCCTCTCTTCACTGTCAGTTGGTGGTGGGACGGCAGGGCAAGGTGCAGCTGGGAGCAACCGAGACTCACCCACACGGACGGCTGCCAACAACGCCGCGGGGCAATTCACCTCTCCGCGACCAAACCGCGCCCGTGCCGGCAGCACGGCGGCGGTGGCCGCCGCGACCGGACCCACGACGTCGCCCCGTCCCAATCCCTTCCGGGACCTCAACCCGGCAGAACAGGATGGCGTGCTGCAGACCTTGCAAGGTCAACTGGAACGCCTCCACCGCGAATTCGGCGATTTGGATGAGCAGGAAGCCATCTGCGGCGCAGCGGTGGCGTCCCTCATTGACGTGCTGCAGTCCGCGAGCAGTCGCCGTGACGAAGTGCTGCGTCGCGTTGGCGAAACGTACGACGCCGCCCCCACTGTGCTCAGCACGGCCCATGCGGTGCACGCCGCGTCGTTCAAGTCCTTCGAGCACCTACATCCCGTCGTCGCGCAATGCGGTTCCAGCGGTGGCCCCGAAGCTGCCGATGAGGCGACCCGGCGAGCTCTCTCCGAAGTCGTCTCGGCCCTCCGATTGCCCACCGCACCACTCACCACGGGGCAGAAGTTGATCATGACGCTACCGGTGGCGCTTCCTTCTCGTCAGGAGTTGGAGCACACCGCGATCGCGACCGCCGATGTTTCCGCGCCCGTCGTGGCGACGAAAACCGCGCTCGGCGCACTGGCGACCGTGCTCAACGCGATCCAGACCTCGGTGGAGTCGAGCCATCAATATACGGAGCAGGTTATGCGCCACGTGGCGCAACTGACAACGGCGATGCAACTTCAAGCGGATCAGCGGTCCCTGATGGTGGACGATGCTCATGCCGCCATCACGTGCCTCCGCGACGAGCACGAACAGCTGGAGTTGGAGCGCGACGAGGTGGCCACGATGCTGCGCGCCGTGCAAGAGCGGCGATCGAGCGCCACGGAAGAGGCGACCAAAGTGTCGTTGCAGGCGCAGGAAAGTCAACGACGCATCGCCACGTTTCAGGCCGAAATTGAGGCCATGACGCAAGACATTTTTCACCATGAGCAGCAAACGGAGGCTCAGCAGCTCAAGGTGAAGGAGCTGGACGCTGAAAAGGCACAATTAGTCGCCCACATCGCGGAGGCCGACCAAGAAACGGCCAAGCTCCGCCTGGAGGAACGTGGCCTCCACGCGACCGTGATCGCGCAGCTGGAAGGACAATTGTCGACCCTCGTGAATAAGGAGGCCACCTGGCGCCGCAACTCGGAGCTCGAAGTGCTCAAGCGGGACGAAGCACAGGAAAAGCATCGCGTGCTGCACGAGCGACTCGTGAAGCTCCAAACGGACGCCAATGCCGCCGTCGTCAATCACCGGCAGGAAAATGTCTCGCTAGCCGAGGCGGCCACGCAATTGCGTTCGCTGACTCGGCAGTGTGCCTCGCTACAGGCACAACTCGACACGGCAACGACGTCACGGCATCAATTGTCGGAGGCCGCCGACGAGATTAACGAAGAAGTCGCCAAACTACAGAGTGAGCATGACCGATTGCAGCAGGAGTTTGAGTCCGTGGCCGCCGATGAGCAGCTTTTAGAGGCGGCACTTCATTCCTCGTCAGCAAGTGGGGGGCGTGGTACGCCATCGGCGGCGGCCGACCTCCACCATGCGGCGCATCTCGCAACCGATTCGACACGTGAAGCACTGCTGAAGGCGGGCATTTCGTCGGACGTGCTCAACGCGGCGTTAGGCATGTCCCCGCCCTCCCCGACGCCGCCTCACGTCGCGGCCCCGAACAATCGACGCCCCTCGAACACGGCCGTGCCCGCCGGCATAGCGTTTCCAGCAAGGCCACCCACGCCGCAAGAACAAGCGGCTCTAGCTGCGGTGCAGAGGTCGCGCAGCGGCTCGGCGGTTCTCGCGGTTGACGACGTGCCGCTCGGTGCCGCGGCGGCGGTTCAATTGCACCACGATCACGGCGACGGTCGGGAATCGGTGACCTCGTCATCGGCGAGCCGCGTGCGCCGCTGGAGCAGGAGTCAAGAACGCGAAGCCGAGGCTGCCGCGGCGTCCAGTGGGGCCTCGCGGCGTTCGGGCAACGTTCTGATCTTGCAGCCGTCATCGGCCGGATCGGGGGACAATGCCGCCAGCGCTCCGCCCCCACCGTCCGCGGAGGTGATGAGGCACATGTTGCTGCCCGTGTCTACGGCGCGGGGCCACTTGGCGCCGGCGCGCGTCTTTGGTATTTCACCTGAGAGGAGTGCTCCGCTCGTGGTGCAAATGCAGCCTCGTCAACGCGTCCCGCCCCTGACGACGACCCTCGCACCGCGGATGGCCACTGCTCCGCCTGTCCCGGTGTGGCCGCCTCCGTTGCGCAATGGTGGTCCAACGACGGCACATGTGCATAACACGCCGACATCCGTGTCGCAAGTGATGCGCACGGGGGCGGATAGTCATCACGAGTCCTCGTCCGCTCGCGCCCCCGTAGGAAGGGGTGTGTCGCGGGATCTGATTGAGCCGAGCGGGCCCCAGCCGGGACGGAGCGACAGCCAGCAGCCACCTCACGGAAGACCTCTGTCGGGAGATTCCGAGACGGTGTCTTCGAGTGGACAGCGTCCGCTCGTCGCGGGTGCGCAACTTGGGGGCCTGACGTCTGTCCGAGATGCCGGCAATGCCGCAGTCGACAGCCGTGGAGAACACTCGGCGTTTGTTGGCAGGGCCACGACGCCCCTCTCTGAGCAAGAACGCCGTCTCGCCTCCTATCGCGAAAGGAGGACCAGCGGCACAAGTCTCGCCGCCCGCGCTGCGGAGCCGCCGTCCGCATGGCTGTCTGGCGAGCAGCAGCAGCAGCGTCTCCTTGTGGAGGTCGACGACAAAGCCGTTCCCGCGGATCCGCCCAGAAGGATCAGCGCAGGATGGGATGTCCCGCCACCAGGAGGAGCCCACGGTCCTAACGGCGCCGACGCCATTCGATACCCTCGTGTGGGCACCGTGACGACAGTTTCCGGAGGCGGTCCGCCAGCGGCTCAATCGCCGAGTCGTTCCTCGTCGGTCTATTCGGCGCCGTCGAGCTCGATCGTGACGGGTGCGGCCGGCGGGGCTCAGGTGACTCAGCCCGCCGCGTCGCAAGGTGGCGGCAACCCCATGGCGTCCATCCAAGCTCGGCTGCAAGCCGTTCTGGCAAGGAAGGCGGCTTGAAGCCGGCAAGTCAAGGGAGAGGGCGCGGCCTTTCCCCCTTTCCGATGCTTCCCGTCCTCTTTCCCACTCTACCTTCTTCTCCCTTTGTACGTTACACCCTCTCGCCAGCCAAAGACAGACGTCGTTGTCTTGTTTCCCGGGGCGTTCCTTTCTCGAGGAGCGTTGAGCCACAGACGTATGATGCTTTTGTCGTCATTGGGGGAAAAAAAAATCGAATCCGGCACAATCTACGCCTAGTCCGCGTGCAGACATGTCTATCGAGATTTTCCGAGTCACAAAAAAAACCACACAACACAGGTGAGAGACATTTAGAAACGTGGAGGGGAACAGAACAACAAACTCCGGGTGGATGCAACGCGAGAGGGTGCGGCCTTTCCGTCCCCCCCCCCAAAAAAAAACGGCTCTGCCTTGGACACTTGGAGGGGGACGGTTGCCAGACCACGCGAGTAACACTTAACCCCAAAAGTTAGTGCTACCCTTTTCGTTTTCTTAAATTGCTTTCCCACGTCCCGGCGTCCCAAGCGCGCCCGCATCCGTGTTGCATGGCGTCACACGATCGAGAGGAGGACGGCGTGCTGCAGTTGCCGCCGGCTGGTCCACTCGCGGACCTACTCGCGGCATCGGTGCTGCTCCCGCGACTTGACGTCATCCGAGCGGCACCCGCTGACGATGTCGCGGCCGCGTACCGCGGGGCCGGAGCCGCCACTCCGCTGGAGGCCGCGAGGCAGCCGCCACTGTCCAGGGCCATAGTGGAAGCCACGTCGCTGGTGCCGCTCGCCGCGCAGGCGTCGTTCGCGGCCGACAGAAAGCACCGCCGGGCCGCGGGGATGCACCAATGGGTGGATGACGTCACCCGCGTCGCGTCGTCCGCCGCGCGGCGCCAACCGCAGCACGACGTGGGCGAACGACACGCAGGCCAGCAGCCGGTCACCAGGGCGCCGCAAACTGATCTCCCACATGCAGCCAAGGATGCCATGCCGATGCCGCTGCGACGCTACGGCTCGTCACCCGTGCTTGACAACAACACGGCCGTCGGCTATCAGTGGGATGGTGCCGGCGCGGCAGGGTCGAATATTGAGCGCGACGGGGCGGACCCTTCGTGGTACCCGGGAGGAGGTTACGACACAGGAAATGACCCGGCCGCACGTATTTTTGAACGAGCCGCCGAGGTCGCGGCAGAGCAAACGCGGCGGCAAAAGGCTGCTGCTCTCGGTGGCGCCCCCCGGGCCGACGCCGGTGCAACGGCCACGCGGTCCTCCGGGGCGGTGTTTTCTTCTCTATCTGCATCGTGGGTGCCACTTGATCGAGACGACACGGCCGTTCGACCCTGGCCCACGGCGGACGCCACGACCGGGGCGGCCAACGGTCCCTCGGACGACGTGCTGCCGCGAGGAGGAGGGGGTGGCGGTCGTCGTCACCGCCCATCCAAAGGCACGGTTCGATTGACCGCGGCGTACAGCAATACAGGGTTCGCATTCCACCCGGACATGCTGCTGCACGAAGCGCATAGCGACTCTGAGCCCGAACGACCCGATCGTCTGCGGGCCGCGCTGTATCACTTACGCCGATCAGGTTTAGTCGCCGACGAAAGAGGCCGCGGAGGCGCGACCGTGGCCGTGGACGGTGGGGAAGTCGACGACCGTCATTTACTCCGCGTGCACGATCGCGCGCACATCGCGAACGTCGACAGCACGGCCGTGTACGGCGCAGCCAACGTGAGCCGAGGGGGGAGCATCTACGCGGGTCGCTACACCGCGCGAGCTGCGCGTTTGGCGGCTGGCCTCGTGGTCGAAGCTGCGATGCGCGTCGCCCGCAAAGAGCTGAAGAACGCTTTCTGCTTGGTGCGCCCGCCCGGTCATCACGCCTTCGCATCCCTGGCATCTGGCTTCTGCTTTTTCAACAACGTGGCCGTCGCGGTCCGTGCGGTTCAGCACGAATGCGTCTTCGATAGTCGGCCCGATCGTTTGTCGCGGCGAACGGAATCTTTCTTGAATGACAGCTCCTCGACGGCGGTGGAAAAAACGACCGCCGGCTTGGGGTCGCACTGGTCCAAGCGCCGCTTGTTGCCAGCGACCGCACCTCCCGGGCCACGCCGGCAGCCTCGGATGGTCATCCTGGACTGGGACGTGCACCATGGGAATGGCACGGAAAGCATCTTCTGGGACGACCCGAGCGTCCTGGTGGTCAACATCCATCAGTACGGCAACCGCGCCGGTCACATTTGGCACGACGAGCGCCGCGACGCGGTTGAAAAGGAGCGCAAGAGGCAGAAGCGACGAGCGGCCGCGGCCGACCGAGTGGAGGCGCGAGAGGACGAGAACGAGAAGGTCGATCATCCCCTGGCGCCCGTGGCGAACGTCGATGACCTCCTCGGATGCTTCGATAATCAGATCGACGATGCTCCAGTCATCGGTGCCGCGGACGACGGCGAACAGCAAGTTGACCCTCCTTCTGCCGCTGCGCCGGTGACGGCACTCGCCGATGTTGCTGTTGAAGTGCCGGAGGCAGCGACGTCCGCGGCGTCTGTCATGTCGCCCGATCCTCATCACAGTCGCGCTGTAGTTCTTGCCGCGGGTTCCAGCGTCACGGACTTGAAGGCCACCCATGACGACACTGCACAGCAGGCCGCCGATCGTACTGCCAAACAGGCCGTAACTGAAACCGCCGATGAGGATGGGCCTCAACTACTAAAGCCGACACTCTCGATGGACCTGAGTCTGCTGCATCCCCAGAACCCAACGCCACAAGGGGATCTCGTCGCCGCCGCCGGCGAATCGAGACGTCCACGCCGCGAATCGGCCGCGACGTTTCTCGCCCGATTGCACGATCAGCTGAAGGCGGTTGACCAGCCGCTGGTGGCGACCGCCGGCCCCGACGCCGTGCGGCGTGGCGAGCCACAGGATGCGACGACTGCTGCCATCTCGGCGACTGACGATGTCGCGTTGCAGTACTTTGGCCGGCTCGCCACGGGCGACGAAGGGGCGACGGTTCGACGACCGAAAAAGACGCTGGCGCTAGGATCCTCCGGATCGTTGGACACGGACGATGAAAACACGGAGGATGCTTCCTCTTCGGGTAGCCAGTCGAGCACATCATCGTCATCAACGCCTGGTCGCGGCGCGACTCCGCGAGCTGCAGCTCACCTGCGTGGCGGTGCTGTCAAGAATGGTTTCGGACCTCATGCAAACGGCGGCACGACGATGGACACGCCATCAGCCACGACGTCATCACCATCTTCCTCGGCGTCGTCGGCTCAATCTTCCGGCGCTCGATCGCAGCCCTCGTTCTACCCTGGCACCGGGGCGTTGGACGACGATGGAGGCGGTGCCGGCGCCCCTGGACACGGCGCGACGGTCAACGTCCCGCTACCCTGCTGGGGCTTTGGCGACGCCGAGTATCTGTTATTGTTCGACGATTGCCTCTTGCCTTTGATTCGTGACTTTGGCCCAGATATGATCTTCATCAGCTGCGGTGTGGATAGTGCCGATGGCGACTCGCTCGGCAGCATGAAATTGACGCCCACGGGTTACTATTTGATGACCCGGAAACTGCTCGGTGTTTGCCCGAAAGTGGTGGCGGTGTTGGAAGGCGGCTACACTCTCAAGAATGTGTCACTCTGCGTGGAGGCCGTGATTCGCGCCCTGAAAGAGTCAGCCGATTGCTGCGTCGACGGGGTCATCGCTAAGGCGTCGAAACGAACTCGAGCCAGCCTCGACAGCAACGGCGGCATGGAAGGCGAGCGCCCTCCAGAGCGGCAGCATTCAACACAACAACCGCGCGGAAAGGTGATGCGATCCCGCATGCTGGTTCACCAGATGTCGCGAACCATCGACGACGTCGCCGAGCAGCATCGTTGGAAGTACCCATCTCTGGGGGGCCGTCGTTTACCTCCCTCCGTCGACGACGCAGACGAGGACGATCTGATTGGGGCGAAGAGAAGCCGCTCGCGGCACGTCGACTCCGCAGGATTCGGAAGACGACTTGACGATGAAGATGACGACGTGTTCGCCACGTATCGCCGCATGCGCCGACGGCGCGCGTTCGCTCTCGAAGAGGACGCCACCGCGGACGCCCGCGCTGTACTGCTCACGGGTTGCTCCCCGACGCTCGCGGTGGGTCGAGATGCTTACTCGTCGTCTGCGCCACACCGCTACTGGCCCCACGAACCTCCTCCTCGCCGCGCCGGCACCGATCGCGAGGACGACGAAGACGATCAGCCAGCGATGCTCATAGGTCACGGTCTCGCTGCCGAAGGCGACGAATACCCTCTCCCTGCTTTTTTGCGTCGGCGGCGCGACGCTGCCCGTTGGTACCACCTCGACGGAGGTCAAACAGCCACAGGCGAGGCGGAACACGCGGCAAGCGCACGGGTGCCGCCGCTTCCCGGCGACGGCCAAGATGCCGGCCATGGAGGGGATCAACGGGACGGCGCCCACGCGGAAACCTACCTGGCCGATGGCCGGGGAGATCAGCCCGCAACGACAGGGCGGTTCGCGGGGGCCCTCGGGCCGCCGTTGGCGGAGCGCACGCGCCGCAGCCGCGCCGCACCTCGAGACAATAGTGTGGCGGACGCGGTGGACCCACAGCGAGGTGATTCCACGCGAGTCGACGACCCGACGGCGCAAGGTCGTGCATCGCCCGAGGCGCACCCCGTCGTTGACGACGCAGCAGGGGGCGTCACGCTCGATGCAATGCCACCGCACCTCGCAGAGACGGCAGCGCCCCGCGATCGCGTGGCCCGACACGTCAGTGACTCCGTCGGCACGGAGAATCGAGCGCCCCTGGTGGCACCGCCGCCCCTGTTGGGCACGCGGAACGTCTCTCCCACGCTGATGTGAGACCGCAACACACACGGGGGTGCCGTGGTAGCTACAATCCGACGCTAGGTGCATCGCCCACTCGGAGACAACGCGTTAGCACTAGAGAAGTCTCCTTTCTTATTGTAAGAGAATAAAGAGTTGAGGGGGACGTTCGCACAGCACACTGTTCGCTTGATTGACTGTTCGCTCGTCGCTGTGTTTTTATTCGAACATCGATGTGCTGTGTTGTCGTCTTCATGCACTCGAAGAACGAAAAGGTCGTCCCTCGATCGGCTTCGCTTGCAACCCTTTTCCCCCCAGTTATTTGTTGGCCAGCGGGACATGCCGCCGAAGGCCAAGAAAGGTGGCGGAAAGGGAAAGAAAGGCAAGAAGGGAGGCGCGCAGAAAGGGGAGGACGCCGCCGACGCCGCGTTCCAGGACTACTTGAACGATATGTTCCTCGTCGGTCCCGAAACGCAACTGGCTCGCCAACTTGCTATCCGGCGGAAATTGCGTGAAGTGTTTCAGGTTGTCCAAGGAGAGCGTGAAGGTCTCTGTGACATCCATGAGCTGGGTAGCATAGTGCGGGCCATGGGTCTGAATCCAAGCGTCGCGCAATTGAAGATCATTCAAGGAATGGTCGAGGACCCGGATACGGCCAACTTCGCGGTTTATGACAAGTTGGAGCCGCTGTTAGTGGATGTGCTGACGACGAAAGAGCTCAAACACATGGTCACCGGACCGGACGGGCTGCCGATGAAGCAAGTGGACTTGATGGACCGCGAACCGGACGATGTTGTCTTCCGCGCGTTCCTCACACTCTGGGAACATGGAGGTCGGAAGACAGATCAGGACCGCTCCAAGTACATCGGCGCGGAGCCACTGCGTGAGCTCCTCACGAAAGCTGGCGTGCCCAGCGAACACTTCGACGAGCAGGAAATTCAGGAACTTTTGCAAGTCGCGGCGGATCCGGACACCGGCCTCGTCAAGGAGGAGCTCATGGGCATTATCCTCACCGAGGAGTGACGAGGGGGAGAGATGGATGGTCGTGTAGCTGCCGCGTGGTAACGGAGCCGTCGACCCTTTTTTTTTCGCCGCGCTCCAGACCCTTCACGGGCGATCCCTTGGAAGGGAGGGGTTGTCGCCCTTTGATTCCTCCACGACATGGGGGCAAACACCCTCCCAAGAGTGCTCCTCGTTTGTAGATGTACAGTGCCCGCCATTTTACTGTCCCCCTTCTCCATCCCCTCTCGCCATCCATCCCCAAGAAAGCGCGTTCCCCTTCCCCCGCCTGTGGGGGGCAATACGTCTCTTCTGTTGGCATTAAGGGGCAGCGTTGGGGGTGCTCATCGTTCTCGAATGCCTCTGTACACATGTATTCCCCTCCCCTCCCGCCACACAGCCTTCAGCAAAAGAGGGTTTTTTTGTGTCGGTCTCTCTCTCTCGTTCTCGTCCATCCCCCCACTCTAGCAATTTCTTTTTTGCATTGGGCACTGCAGCATTTTTGCCGATGGATGAGCGTCGAAGGGCCGCGGTGGCCGCGCTACCATTGGATTCCGAGCGGCAGCACTTCGGCCTTCAGCGCCTTGTCGCCGTGGTCCCTACCCGCGCCGCGACGTCCCTTTCGGGGCCGATTGCCTCGACCGGTCATCAGGTCCGGTCAAACGATCAATTTGGGGGTGGTTTGAATTCGTACAGTAGCGCGGCGATCGCCACGCCCACGTCTGTCGTTCAAGCGGCCAAGATGTGGGTTGACGCTGGTGCGGACGACCGGATTGCGAGACTGAGAAAAGTGATGCAAGCCAGCAGCTGCGGTGTAACGCCCAATACCCCGCCGGCGCTCCTTCCCTCGGTGTCGGCCACGCTTCGCGTGGGGGCAGGCGGAAATTTGACGACATCGAACAGCTTTTCGTATTGCGCCGACCGCCTCGGGCCGCTCGGAGACCGCGTAGGGCGGCATGCTGGTGACCGCCAATTGGTCACAACGTGCTACGTGGCAGAGAGCAACGAGGTGAGTGTGGCGGAACCAGGGACACCGCTATCGAAAAAAACGAACGCGGTTGGTGGAAGTAAGCTGACCGCCACGAAACGGGGGGAGGAGCCTCCCGGCGACGTGCGGCCCTCCCGCGTCGCCGACGGAGGTTCGGTCAACGGCGTCGTGCAAGTCGCCGGGGCAGCAGGATCGGGTGCCGCGCCGTTCACGCACAGCACTGCGAGCGGGTTCGCAACGGAGTCGAGTGCTGAAAAGGCGGAACGCCGGCGGCGGCGACAACAACGGCATGAGGAAAATCGCAAGACTTCTGCAGCGGCGGCCGCGACACCGGCCCACAACGGTGCCTCCGCCCCCCCCACTCCGCTGTTTCCAGGTGGCAGCGACGACTCATCGGCCTCATGGCACGTCACTCCACTGGCGCTGCTTCGATTGCCGCTTCCGGCGGAACTCTCGTCGGAGCCCCCCACGGCGGGGGTGGTGGCGGCGGCTCTGCCGCTGGACGGAAAAGAGCCGCAGTACAACGGTGAAGGGGAGCGTGGGCCACGGGCCGTCGGTCCCACGGCTGCCCCTGCCGCCATCCCGTCCATGGTGGTCGTTCCGTCACCGCGTCGGCCATCGTCGCGGACTGTCGGCGGGTCCACGGACCATTCTCCTCGGAAAATTAGAAACCCCATCGTGGAAGGCCTCGTCGTAACGACGGTGAGCGACGTTGCCTCCGAGGAGGTCAACAACCGCATCCCCGCGCCACCGCCATCTACGCGAGTTGGAACGGACATTGCCGCGACACAAACGGTCGCGGCGGCGGTCCCGCTGCTTTCTGTCGGGGAGAAGGGAGCGCCGCAGAGGTTCCCATCCACCACCATGACCGCCGCGGCAGTTGTTTTTGATGGGACCAACACCACGTCGCATTGTGATGGCGAAGACCGTTTCATGGCGATGGCGACGCCCACCGCTCTATCGGAGGCGACGACAATAGCTCGCCCGACTGAGATGGAG
>ERZ1292633.849-Hain-H41-02um-R1-849-length-34083-cov-5_pt3 | contig 13859 bp, 9 predicted proteins | sample MGYA00564406_ERZ1292633 | MGnify/ENA primary metagenome ERZ1292633 (study PRJEB36523, sample SAMEA6512639) | groundwater metagenome | collected 2019-01-08 | study: AquaDiva: Metagenomics assemblies of 32 groundwater samples
ATACCAAATAATCGGTTCTGAAACGCCTAATCCTCAGGCCATTTGGCAATTCAAGGCTTGCGCTAATGGTCAGGTCTTTTATGCCTTTATATTCGCCATCAATGCCCCAAAAACTCGCGGGCGGCCACAAATATGACGAAAAGCGATTAAACTGCACCCCTCGGTCACCACGATTGTAAAACGCACTCATTGAATATTTGCGTTCTTCATTATTATAGGCGATTTGCGCTTCAAAATTTCTCTCGCCTTGGCCATTATTCTCGCGCGGGCGATTGGTAATTGGATCAATTAATTTGGAAATGCGATAGCGCCAATCGGACTTAAATTCCAAGCCCGGTAGCAAATTATCAAGTGGCAAAGTCAGGCTATAATCAAAACCATGGCGATGCGCAATGGGGATATTGCCAGTGGCTTCACCGACAATTTGGCCATTTTCAAAAACTGGAATAGTTGTTAAAGCGTCGGTGATGTCTTGATTTAGCCATGATATTTTCAATGTGCCGCGCGTGCCCCATTTCCTTTCAACCGATAATGTGGTTTGGGTAGTTTGGTCAGGGCGCAATTCGGCATTGCCTTGGTTTTGATTGCCTTCACTCAAATTCACCGAAAACGCAAAATCACTGAAATCCAATTGGCCCAACACTTTCTCAATGCTGGCATTGACAATCCATTGCGGGCTGGGGCGGTAATTGATGGCAAGGCGCGGCTTAAGATACACATAGCTGCGCTCATTGGCATTTGCGTCTTCTTGGCTAATTCGCGACCATTCTGTGCGCAATTTACCTTCCAAACTAAGGGTTGGATTTATCGCCCAAGTGTCAGCTATAAAGGCTTCTGACCTAATTTCTTGCACCTGGGTGCGTGAATTACTACTGGGATCGAGAATAAAACCCGCGCCAGTGTTTTCGTAAAAATTGCCTTCATTATCAAGGCGAGTAAGCCCAGTTTCACCGCCAAAACTTATCGAGTGATTGCCAAAAACCCGCGCAAATTCTAACTGTCCAGCAAATTCATCGGTGACTGAGTTGGACGCGAATCTTGTGAAAGTTGCGGGTTGCCCCACCAAATTGAAGCCAGCATCATAAAAATCATTGTCATTTTCGCGTCGCAAAATGAGGTTTAATTTGCCTTCATAACCGAATATTGGCCGCTCAAACCTAGCGCCAAAACTTATATCAGGTCCCTTGCCATCGTCATGGCCGCTATCGACCCGAAATGGGCTGTTTTGACCCGTTAAAGTTATGATATTATGCCAGGGTCTCTGCTCATGATATTGCAAAAATGTAAAATCAAACTTGGACTTAGTACGCCCAATATTGCCGTCAAGACCCAATATAATCCGTCCATATTTGACGTTTTCATAATCATAATTTGGACCGAATTGGGTAATATTGCCTTGATTATCGACTAAGCCTTCACCACCAAACCTTTTGGTGCGATCACCATATCCAGCATCAAGTTTGACGCTATAATTATAGCCATGAAAATTGCCATTATGGGTTAAATTGATTTCGGGAATAATGATATTATGGTGGCGCAAACTGCCTGCTAATGTCACACTAGTGCTATTGGTTGCCGAGGTTTTGCGCACAACATTTATCAATGAAGCATGGCCGCCACCAAGTGAACCAATTGCGGCACCTTGCAATAACTCAATCCGCTCAACCGATGCTGCGGGGATTGTATCCAAGAAATTTCGCAAACTTTGATCTTTGGAACTTGGCCTTGAGCCGTCAATTAAAACATTGCCCGCAGAACCTGCAAGCCCACGAACTTCATCGCCTTCTTGGATTGCGAACCCCGGAACCTGCCTCACCATATCTGCGGCAGTATCGGGTGAAAATTGCGCAAAAAATGTCGGAAGATACACCAATGCGCCATTGGCAGATGTTGAAACTCCGGGGTTTTGGCTGATTTCTGTCGCCTGCGCCAATTCAGTTGCCAGTGCAGCATTTGGCGCAACAAAAAATACCAATAATGCTATTTTTGAAACCGAATATTTCATGGTTCACCCTCAATTTGTTTTCGTTGTTTTGACGCATTATCAATAAATTGTCAGGTTAAATAATGGCAACCTTATCGATTTGCGATAAAAATCCATTGTTTGTGGGGGTTTGGAAGCTGAATTATTTTGGCTTTGAGGCTTCGCCAAGTCGCGCTATTGTGAAGCATGAATCACTACTTCAATCGATTTTCAAAAACCGCGATTTTTTGGCTTTGCGCCGTCATCTTGACCATTGGTTTTGGCTTTGGTTTTGGCGGAAATTCATATGCGCAAAATCCAAATTCGCTCGCCAAAGCGCCCGCTAAAGCTATCGCCAAAGCTCCTTCACCAATTGAAACCCACAATAGTTTTGCCGCACTTGCAAGAAGGCTTTTGCCATCTGTTGTTGGTGTGCGCGCAAGCAATAATAATTTGCGCTCTAATCCTAAGTTATTCCAAAATAATGAGGATTTGGCAGCAACTGGTTCGGGATTCATTGTTGATAATCAAGGCCATATAGTAACCAATAATCACGTGGTCGAATTGGGGCAGACTTTCCAAATATCCCTGCAAAATGGCACTATTTTAAGTGCAAGACTGGTTGGCCGTGATGCCGAAACTGACATTGCGGTCCTTAAAGTTACATCACCCCAACCATTAACATGGGTTCCGTTTGCCAATAGTGATGCCGTAAATATCGGTGATTGGGCGATCGCGATAGGAAGCCCGTTTGGGCTTGGCAATTCATTTTCGCTTGGTGTAATTTCAGGGCGTAATCGCGATTTGCAATCGGGGCGTTTTGATAATTTTTTACAAACCGATGCCGCAATCAATCAAGGCAATTCTGGCGGGCCATTATTCAACGATTTGGGGCAAGTAATCGGTGTCAATACTGCCATTGTTTCTAACCAATCTGGCGGCGGCTCATTGGGTATTGGATTTGCCGTGCCATCAAATGTGGTGCGCCGAATTAGTTCGGATATTATTCAATATGGCTATGTGCGGCGTGGTTGGGTGGGGTTTCGCGCCCGCCCTGCAAGTGTCAATGAAGGCACTGGCGTTGTTTTGACCGCAATTGCCGCAAACAGCCCAGCCGCGCGGGCGGGGTTGCGGGCAGGGGATAGAATCTATCAAGCACGAAATCTGCGCATAACTGACCCTCGTCAATTGGCACGTTTAATTGCCGATACGCCACAACAAACCATTGTGCGAATTGATGCAATGCGCGGCAATCGGCGGATATTTGCGAATGTTACTGTCAGTTTGGCGCCATCAATTGCAGCATCCAGTCCAACTGGCGCAAGCCCACCAGTCAATGCAATGGGCGTGGTATTGCGCATTCCAAGTCCGCAAGAAGCCGCAAGGCTTGGCCCCACTGCCAAAGTGATAGTAGCAAGCATTGACCCATTTGGTGCGGCGCGCGGTAAATTACAGCCAGGTGACATTTTACTCGAGATCCAAGGGCGAGTTTTGGCAGACCCCGCCCAAGCCCGCGCATTTCTTGCCGAAGCGGTTCAAAATCGCGGCACCGTGATTGTCAAAATAAAGCGCGGGAATGACATTTATTATGATGTTCTGACAGCAAGGAATTGAACTTATGACCCGAGGTCACAAACTCAATAATTTCAGGCAAATGCTGTGGTGCTTTTGCACGGGCTGGAGCGTCCTAAGCCTTTGAAAGTGTTTACACTTCCTGCAGACTTACTCCTTCCATCCGCACAAAATCCCTCACACCATTCGCCTGAAATTATTGAGTTTATGACCTTAGCCACTTCACAGCTTTTGCTTAAGCCTTTAAGAGTAGCAAAATGACCAAAAATGCTGCAAGGAGCAACGCCAGTATGGAAAGAGAGAAAATCCTTACCCCCAAAGTGCACGCAGCCCTTAAAAGCTTTGGTATTTTTGGCTGGCTATTGGGTGTTTTGGGCATTGTTATATTGTCGGGCGTGGTCGCATTGGTGTGGTTGACTTGGAATTTTCAAATTCAGTCGCAAAGCGCAGCCGCAAATGACCGTGGTTCAGTAACGACTCATGGTGACTTTGCGGTCGGCCAGCCCAAAAAGGACGACGTTTTATTTCGTATGGCAGGTTCGGCTCGAATTGGTGAAAAACTAATTGCTGAACTCGCGGCAAATTGGATGCGAAATAACGATTTTAATGGGGTTACAATATCTAAACGCGACAAAATTATTACTGTAAGCGGCCTTAAAGGAACCCAATCCAAGCGCATAATAATATATTTGGGATCTTCAACTGGTGGTTTTGAAGCCATGATGGAAAACCGCATCGAAGGCGTTATTGCGGATAGAGAAATAGCGCCAAGTGAAGCCGATAGGCTGTCAGCATTTGGCGATATGTATAATGCCGAGAGCGAAAAAGTAATTGGCCACGATGTTTCGTTTCTTTTCGTCAATAGTTCAAATGGCATAAGTTCATTAAACGGTGATATTTTAAGCCGTATAATGTCAGGTGATATTAAAGATTGGTCCGAAATTTCGCCGCAAGAAAGCGGAAAAATCGAAATTTATATGGAAAATCTCCGAGGTGATAGCGTCAGTTCGCCTTTGGCCAAAATATTGGGCGAAACCGAAATTGTCGATAGTGTCAAATCAATAGAAAACGCCGAAAAAACCATCGCCGCCGTTCGAAATGATGCTGACGGTATTGGCTTTGCTCACCGCGAAGGCAATATTGGCTCCGTGAAAGAAATCGCGTTTCATGAACGCAACGCCAGAAGTTTTAGCGCCAATGAATTTGAAGTATCGACTGAAGCCTATCCATTTACGCAAAGACTTTATATTTATGTCCCGAGCGCCCATGCCAATGCCCAAATCAGAAGTTTCGCTGATTTTGCTCTATCCGAAGCTGGCCAAGTAATTGTCAGGCGCGAAGGATTTGGTGCCCATATTACCCAAGCCCTTGCATATGCCGCCCCGCCTGATGCGCCAACTGAATATCGCAATTTTTCGCAAACTGCGCGGCGCATGAATTTTGATTTTCGTTTTCAATTGGGCGCGAATTCGTTTGATAATAAAGCCTATGCGGATTTAGCCCGTTTTGTAATTTATATGCAAAAAAACGATATCGGCAGCAATCGCGTGGCTCTGTTTGGCTTTGCCGACAATGTTGGTTCACGGGACACTAATTTCGGACTTGCCCAAGCGCGGGCGGATGCTGCATCAACCAAATTATCGCAATTGGGCGTTAATCCCGCACTGGTGAGGGCTTTTGGCGACGTGATGCCAGTAGGCGCAAATGCCTACGAAGCCGGGCGCATTAAGAACCGCAGGGTTGAGGTATGGATATGTCCGCCGCCTGCTTGCCCGCTTATGCATATGGCAGCGCCAACCACTAATCTCCAAGTTGCGCCGCATCAACAAGGAATACCCAATGGCGTTCGTTTGGGCCGGCCGGCAAAAGTTCAGGAGGGAGAAATCCCGATAAAGGGGTAGGGTCAGATGGAGCGGGTTGAACTGCACTCGCGATTCGGGCAAAGTAGTATGATGCAAGAAGTAGTCGCAAAATGCTTTGCCGCAATTAGACTGGCAATAGAAAACGAGAAAATCCCCGGTGCTGTGCTTGGGTTGATTTGTAAAAGTGGCGCAAGGGCAATTGAATTTGGCGGCTTGGCGCAAAAAGTCGGCGCCCTGCGCGCAATGGCTCGAGATACGGTTTTCGATTTAGCGTCGCTAACAAAAGTGATTTTCACTACAAATGCCATTATGGGCTTGGTAGCAAAAGGGCAAATTGCGCTTGATGACCCTTTGTCCAAATTCATACCAGACATAAGGCAATATGATTTATCAGCCCCCGAACGGCAATTGACGATTGAACAGTGCCTTACTCATCAGACCTTTTTGCCCGCAGTTGAACCAATTTATTCATTGGGCCTCGACCCAACGACTATGCGCGCATATATATTGCAAAAGCAATGGCAACATGGCGCATTTGCCTATTCCGATATTAATTTCATGTTGTTGGGAATAGTGCTTGAACGAGTTTTGGGAGCACCTTTGCTTGAACAAATCCCGCCACGCGGCACGACATTCGCGCCAAATGCAGAAACATGCGCCGCAACCGAATATTGCACATGGCGTAACCGATTGATTTGCGGCGAAGTGCATGACGAAAATGCTTTTGCATTCGGCGGCGCTTCTGGCCATGCTGGTCTCTTTGGAACTGTCGATGCGGTGTTGGATTTTGCACATGATTTATTGAACAACAAATTATTGCCGCCAGAACAAACCGAACAATTATTCGAGCGAAAATCGCCGCAGCGAGCTTTGGGTTGGGAAATAAAATATGACAATTGGACTGGCGGGCAAAATTGCTCGCAAAACACAATCGGTCATACTGGCTTTACTGGCACGGGATTATGGATCGACCCCGAACGCGAAATTGCTTGGACACTTCTCACCAACCGTGTCCACCCAACCAGGCATTTTGAAAGCGGTATTATGGCGCTAAGGCGCGAAGTGGGGGAGGCGATTATTGGCGCGTATGACGCCAATTATCGCTAATACGTCCGCCCGCTATTAATCGAATAATTAAATCCAATGGTAACTGGCAGGGCTTCGCGGATAAATTGCTGCGTGAAAAGCCCGACTTCGGAAATTCGCGAACGCGGAACCCAAATTATGGCAAATCGCCTTAAACGCGGCATTTGCGCGAAAGCATTTTCGCGCGCAAAAACGCTTTTCATGTCATAAGTTCGCATGAACGGCTGGCCGCCTACGCCCCGGCGCATAACCACAACGTCTTCACGCCGCGCGCTATTCAAAAAGCCACCAGCAATAATAATGGCCTGCAATGGGTCTAATTCACCATTCAAATCATAAATGCCGGGTTTTGCGACTTCGCCGCCAATAAATATTTTTTGTGAAGCAAAGGCTTTGGGGATAATATTGACGCTAGGGTTTTGCAATTGGCTGCGATAGCTATTTTCAAGCAATTCGCGTAATTCGGCGGGGGTTCTATCGGCCACCATTATCGGCCCAATAAGTTGCGGTGAAATGCGGCCATCAGGGGCAACAATCATGGTTCGGCTTAGTTCGGTGGCGCTTAGGACTTGGATTTCAATTTCATCACCTGGATAAAAGCGATACGAATCATCGACATCGGTCCAGCTTGGAAATGGTGGAAAATTCGGGAAATGAGCAGTTGGTTGTGGCGCAGGTGTGCGAAAATTGCGTGCTTCGTTGCCGACACCTGAATAAAGCCCGTTTGAGCCGCACGCTGTTACAAACATGACAGCAATCGAAATTACCCATTTCCTAAGCATTCTGCGCTCCAAATCACTTTGCACTTAAATTTCGCGCAATTGTAAATCTGAAATGTGTAATCATTCGTTAATAATAAATGTTCAGTTAATAATTATGAATCATTATCGATTCATTGCTTTGAAACGAAGAACTCGAACATTGATGACTTACCCTTATTCAAACAGTGGAAATCGCAATGCCTATTATGGCGATAATTCCGCGCGCCCAAATTTGGGGTTTGGTGATTGGATAAGCCTCATGCTCCGCGAAATTTGGCTGATGCTAATCGTGTTTTTATTGATTTCGATTTTGGGCATTGCTTTTGCCCTCACATTGCAAAAGAAATATACTGCCGAAGCAAGGATTTCAGTATTAGTGGGTGATGAATATGTTTATGCTTCTTCGGTCGGCAAAGCGGGTGAGGGCGCTTCGCCAAAACAAGAACAAATCGTCCAATCTGAAGTTGAAATCATCAGCTCAGCCCAAGTGGCTTCGCGGGTGGTTCGCGACATCGGCATTGCCAAGTTGTTTGACGCCAAGGACATTGTTGTAACACCAGCTCAAAATAATCCGGAACATAAATTTAATGTTGGCGTTGGCTTATTTCGCAAGCAATTAAATGCATTTGCTTCGCCCAATACCACTGTCGTGCGTTTGTCATTGGCGAACAAAGACCCGCAAGTCGCCGCAATGGCTTTGAATAAATTGATTGACGAATATTTGGTATATCGGCGCGAAGTATTATTCGAAGATCGCTCACTTGGTTTGGAAGGACAAAAAAACCAATTCACCACTGAACTTGATGCGGTGCAAAATGAAATCAACGATTTTCTTAGCGCAAATGGCGTAAGTGATTTTGATGCCGAGCGCTTGGCTTTGCAAAACCTATTGGCGACTACCCGCCAAGAATTATTGATGTCGCAATCTCGGCTAAGCGAAGCCAAAGGTAGATTGGCGTCTTCAAGTAATTCATTTTCGCGTGAGCCTTCACAAGTGCGATTGTCGTTTGAAAGCGATAATTCGCGTCGCCGCCTTGAACTGCAACAGCAATTGGCGGATTTGCTAACTCGTTACACCGAAACCAGCCAACCAGTTGTTGATTTAAGGCGACGTATTGATGCGCTGGATGCCTTGCTCGATTCGCAAGCGGGTCGCGAAGCTGGCATCACCAAAACTGGCCCAAATCCAGTGCGCGATTCATTGGCAACCGATCGGGCACGCGCGCTATCTGATGTGCATGCGCTAACTGAACGTGAAGCAGTTCTGGCGCAACAAGTTAGCCAATTGCAAAGCCGCGCAATGGCACTGTCGGGGCAACGGCCAGCTTTTGAAGATTTGCAAAGGCGCAAAGCCGTATTGGAAGACCAAGTTCGCCAATTTTCCACCCGTGAAGCTTCGGCGCGGGCGACGACACGGCTCAATTCAATTTCAAATGATAATATCAGGGTGATTGAACGCGCAATTCCGCCAACCAAAGGCAAAAGTATGCGCAAATTCGCAGCCCTCGGCGCAATAATGTTCGCAGGCTTTACGGCCTTGGTTGCAGGCGCAATGCGGGCTTTATCGAGATCCAATTTTCCGACACCAGGGTCAGTTGGGCGGACTTTGGGTTTGCCAGTTTTAGCGAATGTTACCCGGTAAAACCTAATTTGCAACTTCGATTGAATCGCGGCACAAGCTTTAGCGATGGGCATATCTTTAGAAGATCTTCAAAATGTGTGGTCGGCTTTAGCTGGCGCGACAAGCATGAACGGCGCGAACATTATGTTCATTGGCGCGCGCCTGGGTGACGGCACTTCTGATTGCGCGCAAAACTTCGCAAAACTGGCCGCAACCAGGGCGGCGCGCTCGGTTTGGCTAATAGATTTAGATTTCTTTGTTGATAAGCAATTTTCTTCATTGGGCGGGGCAAATGCCAAATGGCAGGGCCCGTTTGACATGGCATTTGGCAAACTACCATTTTGGCGGGCAATACCTCGGACGCAATCTGACCAAGGCGAAGGCGCTTTGGTAAGTTATCGCGTCGGCAAAACAAAATTATTTGTAAGCCGTTTTCGCCGCGAAGCCCTGCAAAGCGGACAGTCAATTCAAGTGGGCCCAGCGCCAGATTATTGGCGCACAATTCGCGCTTCAATTGATGTTACTGTAATTGATGCACCCGCACTCGAAAAATCTCGCTCGGGGCTGGCGCTTTGCGCCGAAATGGATGGCGTGGTTTTGGTGGTGAATTCCGACGGCGACCCGCGCGACGCGATAGATTTACGCGATGAAGTGCTGAATCGTGGCGGGCGAATTCTTGGCGTAGTCGTTGTAAATGGGCGCACAAGTTCGAGAAACAAAAGCGCCGCCAATAAAAATAGACATCCAAGCGAACAAAACCAAGCGGTTGCCGACTTTGCATAAATTGAGGCGCGGGACTAAGAATCATGTATTCCATTGTCTTGATGCCGCAAAACAAAAAGTCCAATTTCAATCAAATACCGAAACGCAATGGCAAGTATGGCGGTTTGTGGGTAGTTAGTTCTGATATTGATGTTCTTTTTGCTCTGGCGGCACTTATTATTTTGACTCCGAGTTTTTGGTCTATTATTGCCTTGGCGATTGGCATGGACGTGCAAAATTTTCAGAATTCGCTTGTGTTAAACATCGCCAAATCGATTATTTGCTCAATTGGGTTTATATTTGTTGCCGTGAAATGGGAATTGGCAGCCCATGCCGCGACCCGTTTTTTCGTGCCAATTGTATTGATTGGCTTGACTTTTTTATCGACCATTTGGTCATTAAGCCCAAGCGAAACCCTGCGCGGTTCAATCCAATTTTTCCTTATTTGGGTATTGGGTTTGGGTTTTACTCTGCGATTTAAGCCATCAGATTTCGCGAGTTTTTGTGGCGCCGCTGGGGCGGCTGCAATTGCTTTTCAGATTTTTATTCAGATTTTTGCTAAAGACGGCGCGAGTATTGGCTTTATGAATGCGGAGCTTGGCTTGGCAATTGTCGCCTTCAGTTGGGCCATGAAAACTTCCAATAAATACAAATTAATTTGGGGTGCATTCGCGCTTTTTGGCGCAATTATCGCCATTTATTCTAAAGATGAAGCCAGCTTCGGCGGAGCAATTGGCGTGTTAATGGCATTGGCAATCGAGACAATATTGAAATTCAACAGATCTCACATGTTGCAAATGGCATGGGTTTTTGTGGTGATTTTATTGGGTGCAACGATTTTCCTAATTACGCGCGGCCAAATCGCCAGTTTTGCAATTTCGGAATTGCTCGATAATCTTGGTTCGCGGTCACTTTTTGGTATTGGCTTTGGCACCAATGACGGCACAATTTTTAATGAAATTGCGCAAGGACTAGGGCTTTTTGGCCTTGGTGTGTCAGTTTGCTTACTTATGGTTGGTATTTATTATGCGATATTCCCAATCAATGCGAATGCAAATTCGCTCCTGCCTGCTTTTGGTTTAACCGGACTAATTATTGCGACGCCTAATCAAATATATTTTGATAGTAGCATGGTCATTATTCTTTGCGCCGTATTTTACTCAAGTTTTTGTAGTGAAATCAAGCAACCCAAAAGAAAATCTATTCGGAAACGTCAATAGAATCTAAGCGAAATTGCTGCCCATATTGCCCGCCAAAGTCTCGCGGCTTTTGCGCGCACTTTAATTGGCCAAATTCGGCAAGTTGCGAACCAATAAGAAATTCTCGCCAAAAGTCCCAAAGCCGGCAATTTCGCCAAAAAACGTGCCGCTTTGGTGCTGTCAAGCTCGAGCATTTCTGGGTGTCTTTGCATGATTTGCCGAAAATTTGGCCCCGCTTTTTGAAATTTTGCCAATAAATCCTTGTCTAAATCAATGCCTAGATGCGTCGCGGGTATTTCAACATGAACTACCGAATAATTGGCGGCATTTGCACGCAAAGCCCAATCGACGTCCTCCCAACCCCAACCAACAAAATCGCTGTCGAACGGAACAGCAAGCATAATATCGCGGCGAACCAAAAGATTGGATGTGGCAACTGCTAATGGACCGCGCAATGTCCGTTCTTGCGCGTCTAGGCAATCAATTCTAGCAGCCAAAGCCCGCGCAAGTGCATATTCGGGCGCTTTAGATGCTTGCAACATCGAAAATCCACCATAGGCAATTGATGGCGCAGTTCGATCGATGAAACCCTGCCACTTCGCAATAAAATCATCACTATCGGGCAGCATGTCAGAATCAAGAAAAAGCAAATAATCGCCGCTTGAATTTTCAATCAATATATTGCGGGCATTGGCGCGTCCTCGATTATTTGCCAATGCGATGAATTTTGCGGGGGCGTTGATGGCGTTTATGTGCGTCACGATGCTCTGCGACAACTCTGGCATTTGCGAACCATCATCAAGAATTAATATTTCAACATTTGTAGAAATCTCGGAGGATTTGAGTTCTTGCGCCAAGGCCGACAAAAGCCGTGATGGGTCATTTTTATAAACTGGCATCACAATTGACAATTTGGGTTTTGTCTTCGAAGTCTTGCTATTTGAAAATATGGTCTGTTGGTGTTCCATTTTATTTCCGCAAATAATCGCCAATTTTGTTTTTAGCGCCATTAAAATCAAGCGCCACAAGCGCAGCGCCATAGACAATTGCGCCGCCCATGGATTTCGTAATCAATTCAACGAAACCGCCAAATTTCGGCAAGATAGAAACTACAATTGCCATTACCAAACACGCCCCTGCAATTTTCGCCGCTTCGAGCCAAGGTATTGGCATAATAATGTGGCGTCTTCCCAAAATTGCCAAAAGCAAAAGGCCGACGGCAAAGGCAATTACTGTTGCAATCACCGCGCCATTAATGCCCATCTTAGGCAAGAGGATGATATTCAAAACAATATTTAATATTGTCGGTATTAACATAATTATCATGCGCTCTTTGGCCTTGCGCGCCAACATGAAAGCATCTGAAAAATAATCACTTAGCCCAGTGAACAAGCCTGCAAGCGCGATCCATGGCACAATCGCAATCGCCGCTCCGCGCATTGAAGGGCCGATTAATATTTCGCACAATGGTTCAGCAATTAATGCAATACCAAGTGCACATGGAGCGCCAATTCCCAATCTTAGGGCAAAGCTATTATTGGCCGATTTTGCGAACGCCTGCTTGTTTTGAGTTTCATACGCGGCCACCAATAATGGAAACGTGGCCGAACTTGCCCAAGCAAAAACAATATCGAGAATCCGCGCTGCAACTTGATAGCCCGCCGAATAAATGCCAACTTTGGCATCACCAAGATAGCCGGCAATCAAGAACCTATCGCCCATGTTCAGCGCCATTGTGAGAATTAATCCCATGCCAATTGGATAGCCAAAAGCCAAATATTCGCGCGCGAGAATTTGGTTGAATTTGCCGTGTTTGGCCAATGAAATAATAAATGGCCCTTCGATTATCAAAGCCAAAATCGCCGCAATCAAAAGCGCCAGAAATGGCCCCTGCTCTTTATAACCCAACAACCAAACCCCAATAATTGTCAGCACAAGCCCAGCGATAATGTGAAAACTCTCTACAAGCGCAAAGCGCATTGACTGCAAATCCATGCGGCGGGTTTCAAGTGCAATTTTCAACGCCGAGCGAACAATGGTGCCAGCAAAAGCTGCGGCTAGTGCCATTTTTGCGGCGCGTTCAGCCGGATATAAAAGCGTAACAATGACCGCTAAAACGACAAAAATGCCGACATTGATCAAATAAACGCCAAGCAGCGTCGCGAAATGATCTGCGACATTGCCATCTTCTTTGGCCTTGGCATAATTGCGACTAGCGGCAGCTTCGGCCCAAGTGAAAACCAAATAATGGACCAATGTCATTATCGTGAAAATCAGTGAAAACCGCCCGTATTCGGCGTCGCTAAAAAGCCTCGTTAATAACGCGACGGTTCCAAAACTCGCAATCGCTTGCGCCAAATTTGGCATCATATAAGCGATTAAGTGCTTCTTTAACATGGCCTAGCGTATGGCCTTTTTGTCGCCCAAAAGCGAAGGAATGGTCATTGCCATAATGTATAAATCGAGCCAGAAACTCGAATTATCAATATAATCAGTATCAAAGCGCACTCTATCTCTAACTTCGGCTGAAGTATGGACTGGGCCGCGCGAGCCATTTATCGCTGCCCAGCCAGTAATACCGGGTTTAATGCGGTGACGGTGGGCATAATCCCGAACCAATTTTTCGCTAAGGGCGTCACCTGTTTTCATGCCAATTGCGTGCGGCCTTGGGCCAACCAATGACATGTCTCCACTTATCACATTGAATAATTGTGGCAATTCATCAAGTGAAGTTTTGCGAATAAATCGGCCAACTTTGGTCACTCTAGGGTCGTCTTTCGTCACTTGTTGGCTGGCTTTATGATCCGTCATTTCGACATACATTGAACGGAATTTCCAGCATTTGAACGGTTGGTTATTAAAACCATGCCGAGTTTGGCGAAATAAAATCGGCCCTTTTGAATCCATCGCAATTGCGATGGCTGTAATTATCATAATCGGGCTTAGGGCCAGCAAAGCAATTGAAGCGATTACAATATCTTGAACCCGTTTCCAAAAAGCGCGTCGCGCATCTTCTGGTGTTCCTGAAACATA
>ERZ1292633.1926-Hain-H41-02um-R1-1926-length-21743-cov-6_pt1 | contig 13857 bp, 8 predicted proteins | sample MGYA00564406_ERZ1292633 | MGnify/ENA primary metagenome ERZ1292633 (study PRJEB36523, sample SAMEA6512639) | groundwater metagenome | collected 2019-01-08 | study: AquaDiva: Metagenomics assemblies of 32 groundwater samples
CGCGGCGCGCGCGCCTGGACCGTGCGGTGGGCCGTGCCCAGCATGCTTGGCGGCGGAGCCGGCGCCGTCCTCCTTCTACTGACACCGGAACGGAAATTCGCCGACAGCGTGCCGTGGCTCATCTGGGGGGCAACGCTGATTTTCGTCCTGCAGGGACCGGTGATGCGGTGGGTCGTGGGGCATGCGACGCCCGTACCGGACGGCGCCCCGCTGCCGCCGCCGCGCATGGGCTTCCTGGTGCTGCAGTTCTGCTTCTCGATCTACGGTGGCTACTTCGGCGCGGGCAACGGGATCCTCATGCTCGCGGCCCTGGGCATGATGGGATTGACCAACATCCACACCATGAACGGGCTCAAGGGGTGGGGCGGACTCAACCTCAACGTGGTGGCCGTCATCATCTTCTCCGTCAGCGGCATCGTCCATTGGCCCGTCGCGCTGACGATGGCGATCGGGGCGGCGGCCGGCGGCGCCCTTGGCGCGCACATGGCGCAGCGCGTCGGCCAGCACTGGGTGCGGCGCGCCATCATCGGCATCGGACTGGGCAGCGGCGCGTGGATGCTGATCGAGCGGATGCGCGCGTGACGAATACGGCCAGCCTCCGCGAGTCCGGCGGCCGCGCTCGAATCTGAACTGCATACCACGGAAGCACGGATGCCACGGAAACACACGGATCAAGCCTGAGGTCCCTTCAAGCCGTATCCGTGCTCCTCCGTGGCATCCGTGCATCCGTGGTATGCAGTTTCGGTTCCTCGCCCCACCGCAGTAATCAGGGCAGCGGCTTCACCCGCTTCCCCCACGTCGGCGCTGGCGGTTCCCTGGTGGCCCGCTGAGCCGGCTTGGCCTCGAGCTGACGCAGCGCCTCCTGCACCGCCCGTTCAAGTTGCGGATCACGCACGGTATCGGCGATCCCGAGCTGCCGATTGGCTCGGCGAGCCGCGTCGTCGTGTCCAACCTGCGTGGAGACGGTTATCAGGTGGAGTACCGCGAGGTCGTCGGTGTGCACGAGGTGCCATCAGACCTGCTGCACGAAACGATGGCCTGGCTGGCCGCCCTGGCCACCGTCACCGCAGAATCCGGATAGTGCGCTCCCGGTCGGTGTACTAATCTCCGTGCATGTCACACACGCCGCCGACCGCCCGCACCGACGCCACGCTCGACCCGAAGGACTGGGACGCGTTTCGCGCACTCGCCCACCGCATGGTGGACGACTCGCTCGATCATCTCCGAACGCTGCCGGAGCGCCCGGCGTGGACGCCGGTGCCGGCCGATGTCCGGTCGGCGCTCGAGGACGAAGCGCTTCCGATGCAGGCGCAAGGGGAGCAGGCGGTATACGAAGAGTTCCTCTCGCGTGTGCTCCCGTATACCAACGGTTCGCGCAACGGCCGCTTTTTCGGCTGGGTGCAGGGCAACGGCACGCCGCTCGGGATGATGGCCGACATGCTGGCGGCGGGAATGAACGCGCACATGGCCGGCTTCAACGACGCACCGCGCCTGGTGGAACTGCGTGTCATCGCGTGGCTCGCCGAACTGATGGGCTTCCCCGCGGAATCGAGCGGCCTGTTGATGAGCGGCGGCTCGATGGCCAACTACCTCGGGCTGGCGGTCGCGCGCCACGCCAAGGCGGGCTTCGATTTCCGCACGCACGGCGCGCTCGGCGGTCCGAGGCTGATGGTGTACGCCTCCACCGAAGCGCACAGCTGGGCGCAGAAGGGCGTGGAACTGCTCGGGCTTGGCCAGGCGTCGCTGCGCAAGGTGCCGGTGGACGCCGACCTGCGCGTCGACGTGGCAGCCATGCGGGCGATGATCGTCGAGGACCGCGCCGCCGGCCTGCGTCCCATCTGCGTCATCGGCACCGCGGGCACCGTGAACAGCGGCGCCACCGACGATCTCGACGCGCTGGCCGATCTCGCCTCCGCGGAGCAGATGTGGTTCCACGTGGACGGCGCATTCGGTGCGCTCGCCCGGTTGTCGCCGGCGCTCGCTTCCATCGTCAAGGGCATGGAGCGGGCCGACTCGCTGGCGCTCGACCTGCACAAGTGGATCTTCCTGCCGTTCGAGATTGCCTGCGTGCTGGTGCGCGATCCGCAGGCACACCGCGACGCCTTCGCGCTGACGCCCAGCTACCTGCGCGACGAGGGACGCGGCGTGATCGCCGGCGGGCTGGTGTTCGCCGATCGCGGCCCCGAACTGACCCGCGGCTTCAAGGCGCTGAAGGTCTGGATGTCGTTCAAGGCGCAGGGCATCCCCGCGTTTGCCGAGATCATCGAGCAGAACGTGGCGCAGGCCCGCGCCTTCGCCGAACGCATTGCGGCCGTGCCTGGCATCGAGATATGCGCGCCGGTCGCGCTGAACATCGTCTGCTGGCGCTACGTGCCCGACGGGTTCACGGGCGAGAAGTGCGACGCGCTCAGCAAGGAACTGCTGCTGCGCATCCAGGAGTCCGGGCTCGCCGTCCCCAGCGGATCGCTCGTCAACGGGCGTTACGCCATTCGCGTGTGCATCACGAACCACCGCACCCGGTGGACCGACCTCGAGGCGCTGGCGGACGGCGTCGCGCCGCTGGCGCGAGCGATCGAGAAGGAGATGCGCGGGTAGGACGCCGGCTTCGGCAGTATCGGCGGGTTTGCTACTGCTTACCACGGATGACTCGGATGTACACGGATTGGCCGTTGTAATTTCCCAAGGCCGTATCCGTGTATTTCCGTGTGAATCCGTGGAAAGCAATTGTAGTCTCGCACCCGCAACGAACTACGGCGCGATCTGGTGCTCCTTGTCCGCGACGCCACCCCGCGTGCTGGTGAGCCGCAGGTTGAGCTTGCGGTCCTCGGTCGACGGCCCCGCCTTCAGGCGCAGCGTGATCACCCGTGTCTCGCCGCCATTCAGCCAGAACTCGGGCACTCGACCCACCGGTTGCGTGTTCTCCGTCCCGGCGCGCGCGGTGACCATGTCGGGGCGGACGATCTTCACCCGCTTGGCCTGCTCCAGCGCGGTGGGAAGCCGGCCGCTGTTGCGCACCGTGACCTTGACCTCGTGCGTCGCGGAATCGGCGGGGGCCTTGGCGCCCTTGGCCGCCTTCACCGGCGCCGAGGTGACACTGACGATTTCCACCTGCGGCAGCGACTGCGCGAGGTACAGGTTGAACATCGCCTGGTTGCGCGCCCACTTCTCCAGCCATTCCGGCGGTCCGTTCTGCGACCAGAACTTGGGGTTGAAGCCGCCGGTCTCCACCTCACCCTGCCCCGGCGCGTTGAACTTCGTCCATGGCTTGAAGCACTTGCCGGCGTATTCCTCGTCGCAGTAGCGCAGCACTTCCCACTCCTCGATGCGACCGTCCTTGTCGTAGTCGCGCTCGCGCCCGCCGTTCCACAGTTCGTCGCCGTACCAGACGGCGCCGAGCTGGAAGTAGCCGTAGTCGGGGCCGTGGCCGAAGAGCGGCGCCGGGCGCAGCGAGTCGCCGGTCATCGGGTTCACGCCACCACGCGTGTTGTAGGTGCGATACACGTCGCCGGCCCAGGGATAGCCAGTCTTCGAAACGCCCACCGAATCGAAGTGCTTGTACCACTTCAGGTCGGCGGGGAACATGCACTCCGTCTCCTCGCAGGTGGACGGTCCGCGCAGGTGCATCGGCACGGCGGTGTCCATGGAGTTGGCCACGCCGACGTTCGGATGCGTCAGCGTCCAGAGCACCACCGCGCGCGTCTCGGGTTCCGACATCGGGTACTCGCCCGCGCCACCCTGCGTGAATCCGCGCCCGGTGGCCTCGCGCATCGGGCGCCAGTTCTCCGGATAGTTACGGTGCAGGTCGAGGCCGCCGATGCCGTCCTCGTTCACGCGGCCGTCACCGTCGTTGTCGATCCCCTCCTGCAGCAGCAGGTAGTCGCCTTTGCCCTCGCCGACGCGCCGCATCAGCCGCCCCTGCTTGTCCACCGTGTCGACGACGGCATCGCCCTTGCCGGCGCCGACGAACTTGCGCATCTGGCGGATGTACCCATCGCCGTCGAGGTCCTCGGGCGGATCTTCGTCGAGCAGGCCGTCGCCGTCATCGTCGTACGGGCGCACGGTGCTCCGGTTCGACTGCGCGGTAAGCCGGTACATGTCGGAGCCGTCGGGATTGTTGAGCGGCCTGATGTACACGGCCTTGGTGTCGAGCAGCGTGGTGACGTCAGCGTCCTTGCCATAGTTCTCGATGAGGTACCAGGCGAGGTAGAGCGCGCTCTCGGTGGCGGTGATCTCGCCGGAGTGACGGCCGCCCTCGAAGAACGCCGCGGGCTTGTCCGTGTCCTTGCCCGTCTTCTTGCTGGTGAGCGTCAGTTGCCAGATGTCGCGGCCGCCGAAGCTCTTGCCCACCGAGACGAGTTCCACGAAGTCGGGATGCTCGCGGGCCCACTTTCGCATCCAGTCCTCGATCTCGGCGCTGGTGTGATAGTGCTTGAAGTCCATCTGGCCGGCAATCAGCGGCTGAACTTCCGGGTAGTTCGTGAGGAGGAAGGCGCTGGTGCCCGAACGCACCCCCGGGACGACGAGCACCTTGGGCGGCCCGCCCGCGGTAGTGTTCGGACGCCCGCCGCCACGCTGGGCGAGAGTGGGAGAAGCGGCAGCGCAGAGCGCGGCCATGAGCAGTCCGACGGAGCGAAGGGTCATGAGTGAAACCCGGTTCAGAATGGTGATCGCGTGACGTGTACGAAGGCAGTCACGGGTTCTACGTGACGGGGGGTGTGGACGCTGACGAATCAGCGCAGACGGGCGAGACGACGGTCCGTTGCCACGGGATCGAAGTGCTCCGGATCGAACTTGGTCGGAAACCACGCCACGACCTCATCGTGATCCGGATCACGCGGGTTCTTGAGGATCTCGAGTTGCTCCATATACCCGTGGGGACCACCAACGTCATCCGGAGGCGCTGCACGAGCACCGCCGAGACAGCGCGGGCGAACGGAGAGCGATCCTTCCTGAAGCGCCTCCACGACGATCTCGTGGCGCCAGTCGTCGCCCATGTCGTACACATAGGAGAACCGATCGCCGGGCTCGAGTTCGAACTGGCTGAGGACGATCCCCTTGTACGGAGCGCCAAGCCGTTCCTCAGCCCAGATGGAGTCGTCCGACATGTCCTCGTCCGAGAAACGCAGCTTTCCGAACTCGAAGTAGTGCAGATGAGAGTTCGTCCAGTCGAAGAGCTCCTGCAGGACGCGGTGCAGCTTGCCCAGTGTGATGCCGGGTGACACCGCGACGGATCTCCAGACGGAGGGCGTGATGCCGTCGAGCGTGACACACAGGTGCAGCAGCTGCGGTTTTCTCCTGGTGCGACCACGCCACGCGATTGGAGCACGCGCCATCAGACCTCCTTGGTAACGAGCACCTCTTCGCCCAGCATGTCGATGATCTTCACCGCAACGGTGGTCGTACCCGCGGCGGCGGGAAGCTGGTATTCGCCGGCCACGAGGTCGGTCTTGCGTTCGGGAATGTCCGATAGCGCCACGTTGAACACGTTGCCGTCCCACGCCGGGTCGATCATCACGCAATCGACCATGGCGCGCCAGTCGTCGACGTCGGGAGCCAGCACGCCAGCCTGCGCAGCGAGCCGCTCGAAGATGCTCGGCGACACGAAGTCCTTGATGACCACGTGGATGTTCGGGCCCTTGCGGGTGATGGACGCGCGCGCCGAGGCCGGTACGTGCCGGATGACGCGACCATAGCGCTCGTCGGTGCGCAGCTCGATGACGTCGATGGCATTGACGCCGCCCGAGCCGCGACGGGAGCGGTTCCAGCCATCCACCCAGACGCGCGCCTGTGCTTCGATGCCCAGCGACACCACGGTGACGCTGCGCGTCTCGTCGGGACGGGCGTCGAGCTCGCGACGGATCTCGTCGAGGTCGAGCGGCGAGAGCGGGTGGCCGAAGGGAATGATCTTGACGAGGTTCTGCCCGCGGGTGCCGTCGAAGAAACCGTCGGCGCGATTGCGGGTGACGCCCAGGTGTTCGCAGGCGAGATTTACCGCCTCGTTATGCTGGATCTGGAGGTCGTAGTCGTTCACGCGCCAGACGGTGAAGGCACTCTGGGCCGGAGCGGGCGGCGCGTCCTTGCCGGCGGCGGCGTCCAGCAGCGAGCCCTGCACGTTCTTCTTGCGCGCCGATGCCGCAGCGTCCATCTGCTCGCCAATGACACTCTGCAGGCGCTTGGCGGTGGTCTGGATGGCGCCCTTGTTGATGTCGCAGCCGATCCAGCGGCGCCCGAGCTTCTGGGCGACGGCGGCGGTGGTGCCGGAGCCGATGAAGCAGTCGAGGATGAGGTCGGTGGGGTTGGTGGAGACCCGAACTATTCGGTCGAGCAGTCCCTCCGGCTTCTCCGTCGGATATCCGGTGTCCTCGTCGCCACTGATCCCGCGCAGCATCGAAATGTCGGTCCAGAGGTCCTGAGGCGGAGTACCCTCAACTTCGTCGAGATACCGCTTCAGGTAAGGTCTCCCGGACGACGAGAACGCGATCCGACCCTCCTTATCGAACTGATCGAGGTTCTCACGCGAGTAGGCCCAATAGCGACCGACAGGGGGGCGAACGCCGCGCCACTCTCCTTCAGTGTCACCTCCCTTCTTCCGAGCCGTCAGGTCAGACATGTTGAATCGACGTACGCTGCCAGCAGCCACCTGCTTGCCAAGACGGTTGATCAGATCCGACTCGACGCGCTCCTCATTGTTGTACCAGTTGTCGGCAGTCGACTTCGAGAGCGGAGTACGGACATCGTGCCATATCCGGCCGGGCTTCGCGTAGTAGAAGATCGTATTGTGAATCGGACCGTAGCGATTCGCACTGCTCTGCGCGTCAGAACTTTGCCAGACGATCTCGCTAACGAACGCGTCTGACCCGAACACCTCGTCAAGCAACGATCGCAAATGATGGCTCTTTCGCGCGTCACAGTGAAGGTAGATAGCCCCACCGTCCGACAACAACTCCTTCAACAACTGCAACCGCTCATACATGAACTGCAGGTAGTTGTCGTTGGCCCAGATGTCGGTGTACTGCACCTGCTCGCCCAGCGAGTACGACACGCCGTCGAGCTTGGCCGTCCCCTTGGCGCCGCGCAGCGACACCTTGCGCACGTAGTCGGCCCCGGAGTCGAACGGCGGGTCAATGTAGATGAGCTTCACCTTGCCGCGGAACCCGTTCGCCAGCAGGTGGGCCAGTACTTCCTTGTTGTCGCCGTGGAACAGCAGGCCACCGGCGGGATAGCCGTCGGGCCAGTCCTTCCAAGCCCCGGTGCGCGAGGCATTGGCCAGCTCTCCGGCGGGGTCGTAACGCTCCACATGCTGCGCCGGAAAGGCCGTCACGCGTTCCAGCGCCCGCTTACCCACCCAAGTCAGCATGGGCCGCCCTTTGGCGGCCGTCACTGTCACTTCCGCGGGTGCCACGCACGGCAGGGCCTCGGCGATTGCGTTCGCGACCGACTTGGGCGCCGTCTTCGCGGCGGCCTTGCCGCCCTTCGTCGCCGCTGCCTTCAGCGCGGACCTGGTAGCACCCTTCGCCGCCCCCCCCTTGGCGGGGGGCTTGGGCTTCGCGCGATGCTTGTTGCCCTTGGGTTTACGAGCCGCCATGTCCTGCTCTCCTGAGGTCGGGATTGAACCGAGCGGTCGTCGGTTCCGAATTGTCCGTTGCAGCAATAGTTGCGATTACAATTGTACTTTTGCGCATCAAAGTACAATTATACTGACCCTGCCACATCCAGCACCTTCTCGGCCACGAACACCTTGTTGTACCGCGCACCGGCCACCGCCGGCCGCACCATCTTGTGACGCACCAGCGTCTGCACCGCGCGCTGCGCCGAGCGGTACGTGACAGCCAGGCGCTCCGCCGCCCACGGAATGGTGAAGGCCGGCGCCTCGAACAGTACCTCGAGCAGGCGCATGGTCGTGCCGGAGGCGTCGCCGCGCGCCAGCCGGTCGCGCCAATCGGCCTCCAGCGCCTCGATGCGCACCACGCGCCGCGTGGCATCGCCGGCCTGTGCGGCCACCCCCTCCAGGAAGAACCGGATCCACGCTTCCCACGCCCCACGCTCGCTCACCGCCAGCAAATGGTCGTAGTAGGCCGCGCGATTCGCCTCGAACCAGGCGCTCAGGTACAGCAACGGATGCGGCAGGAGCCCCCAGTCGACCAAAAGGAGCGCCATGAGGAGTCGCCCGATGCGTCCGTTGCCGTCGGCAAACGGGTGGATGGCCTCGAACTGGTAGTGCACCAGCGCCAGGCGCACCAACGGCGGCAGCGCATCCTCCGCATGTAGATAGCTCTCGAGCGCGTGCAGCGCCTCGCGCATCTCCGGTACCGGCGGCGGCACGTAGCGCGCGTCGCCGACGGATAGCCCCTCACCACCGATCCAATTCTGGGTGGTGCGAAAGCGCCCCGGTGCGGCGTGTCCGCCCCGGACGCCCCTCATGAGGTGCTCGTGCAGTTCGCGGATGAACCGCAGGCCGATGGGGAGCGAGTCGCGCCGATGCAGCCCGTACCGCAACGCCGCCTCGTAGTTAAGCACCTCGCGCACGTCATCCGGCGTCGACGCCTTGGTGAGCCCCGGCAGCTCCAGTTGCCCGGCCTCGAACGCGTACAGGTCGAGCGCCTCGGCGTGGGTTCCCTCGATACGCGACGACAGCACCGCCTCACGGCGAATGAACGGCCGGATGAGCAGCGAGGGATTGGCCAGCCGACGTCCGGTGCCCGCCAATTCGCCGGTGGCCCGCGAGGCACGATCGACGAGCCCCACCAGACGACCATCGAACTGCAGCGACGGCGGCAGGGGCGCCGGCACGAAGGCGAGCACCCGCTGGCCGGCAGCAATCGTCGGCACCCGCCGTCCGACCGCGGCGTGTTTGTTGGCTGGGGAGCTCACGTCGAGGCCTCGACGCCGGCCTTCAGCAGCTGGTCAATGTCATCAGCGGCGATGACCGATGAATCGGTGAATAGGATCTCGTACCGCAGGCGCGCCGGATCGAGCGCGGCAAGTCGCCGCACGGCCATCGCCTTGCGCCCCAGTTCACCGTCGTCCGGATGTTCCCGTTCACGCTCGGCTTTCACCTCGACGATCATCAACGGCCCCGATCCCGCCGGCTGCCCGGCGGCCGGCCTACGTCGAATCAGGAAGTCTGGCGTGTAACGCCGCCATTTGCCTTTGGTATCGCGATACTCGACGAAGAACTCCGTCTTGCCGGGATCGGTGAGCGCACCGGTGAACAGGATCTCCTCGACGTCCCTGGGGTCAACGTCGAGCCGAGCAAGCAACTGTTCGAAGAAGCTGCGCTCCGGCTGCGAGTCGAAATCGTACGGCGTGTAGTGGAAGCCAAGCCCGGTTCGTGCTGCCTCAGGTTTGTCCTCGACATGGAGCAGCAGTTGCTCCCTGGACTTCGGGTAGACGATGTCGGCGACGAAGAGATCCTTGCCCTCGGCATCCGATTCGCGGTGCCATCCGCGGGCATCGGGGAGACCGGTCTCGGGATCGAGGCGGATGAGCGCCATCGCCACGTCGACCCATTCCTTGTGGATGGCGTAGCCGCCGCGGGCGTGCTCGATCTGCGCGGCCAGTCCGTCGAGATCGGCCACCGGCACGGCATCGCCGTACAGTGCGCGCAACTGGTCGAGCAGTTCCCACAGGTCCCATCGCGTGCGGGCGGCGAGCTCGGCGGCCGCCATGCGCACGCTCATCTCGCTCGGCGCCAGCGAAATGACGAGGGCATCGGTAATCTGCCGCAGGACGCCCAGCCCTGGCGTCGCTTCGCCGATGGTATGCGTCCGTTCCACGAGCTGCTCCGCCGCAACATCCGGCCGCACGAGCACCAACGGACCAGCCGGGGCACCGCTCGGCACGACCGTGCGGACCTCGCGCTTGAGTACCACCGGCGGAAGCGACGCCTTCCGCACGACGATGCGCGCCGTGGCGCTCTCGTGCCCGCTGTGGTTCAGCTCGACCAGCGACTCGCCGTACGTCTCCTTGAGCTGGTCATCGAGCGTCTTGAAGTTGTCGCTCGACAGGTAGATGCGTGCCTTGCGCGCGTTGCCCGGCACCTGGCGCAGGCAGCGCGTGGCCGCCTGCAGCACGAAGTTGTTGGAGCTGCGCAACGTGCGCGCGAGGGCGCAGGCGAACAGGCTGGGGCAGTTCCACCCTTCGGTGCCCTTGTTGACCAGCAGGATGACGCGATGCGGCGCCGACGGGTGGTTGAGGTGCTCGAACGCCTCGATGTCCGCCTTGCGCGTGAGATGTTCATCAGAGGTGTTGACAAGGATCGTCGAAGTCGGAAGTCCGGCGGCGATGACTGCCGCATCGACGACCGGCTTGAGTTCGGCGAGGTCGTTGGTCTGGGGAAAGTAGATCGCCAGCTTGGCCGGACTGCCGTCGGGAAGCCGCACCGCGCCGTAGTGCGAAAAGAAGTCGCCGACGACGTGACGGACATAGGCCGCGGCGTCCCCGTCGAACTCGTACGACAGGACGTTGTCGCTGACGTCCTTCAGGACGCCATCTCGGATTCCCTGCGACAGGCCGTACCAGACCACTACATCCTTGAGCGATTGCCGCCGGTAGTATGGCGTGCCGGTGGTGTTGACCACACAGAGCACGTTGGTCTGCTGCGCAATGTAGTCCACCGTCTTGCGAACCTTCTTCAATTCCCTGTCGAGTCCCTGTCCGTACGTGTGATGAGCCTCGTCGGAAAAGACGGCGAGATGTGGCAACGAGGCGATGGCCTGCAACCTCCGGTTCGCGACCTCCTTGCGTGCCTCGTCGAGTTGGCGCTCGCCGAACAGCGGCCCCAGATCACCCTTCCGGATGCTCTCCTTCTGAATGCGGATCTTTTCGGTGTTGGTGACCACCACGTTGAACGTCGATCCCTCGATGACGTCGATGCTCGTCGCACCGTCGCGCGTGAAGGTGAATTTCACCGACGCCGCAAAGGCGCCATGCAGTCGGGGCGGCAGGATGCGCTGCCAGGGAATCTCGAGGAGCTCCCGCAGCGAGACGATGATCGTCGTGCCGGGAGCGAAGACGAGCGCGTTCTGGACGAACGGACCGTCGGGATATTCGAGCGCCATGGCGAACTCGGTCGCGATGATGGCGCCGATGAGAATCGTCTTGCCCGCCCCCATCGCCAGCGCAAGGATGTAGCTGGGATAGTCGAGCGTCAGCGACTCGCGAAGCGCCTCGAGCTTGAAGTCCCTTACCAACTGGTCGTCGTGCTTCACGCGCTCGAGGAGCGGGTCAAGTCCGCCTAATTCCTCCACGAGATCGCGCAGGGCGTCAGCGGTGAGCCCCAACGCCACTCGAAGATCCTTCGGCGACGGAAAGAGCTTGCGGTACAGGGCGAGAATGCCCGGCGTGCGCTCGACAAGCCGCAGGTACCAGTAGGTCTCTAGCGCTGCCAACTGTGCGGCGCGCAAGAAGCGGGTACTGCCATCGCCCTCTCCGCGTGCCCACTCGAGCACCTCTGCAATCGCCGGGGCTTCCGGCGACGGGTAGCCATCGGCACGCCAGGTGGCGACCCGCTCGGCGAGTAATTCGTGAAGATGTCTGGTCGTGGTAGGGGAGTTGCTCGGCACGGGCAGAATGTAGCCGAGGGGAATGCCGGTCGCACCTACCCATAAGGATGCGTTCTTGTTCGAAACGTTACCTGACCGCGCGCAGGCGCCCAAACGGTGTAGTTCAGAGCGCGAAATGGGGTAGGAACGCTCAGTCACTACCCCAATTCCAGTAGCGCTGGTCGCGCGCCGAGACGAAACCCGCTCAACCCCGCCCCATCGCGACAATCGCCTCCCACTCCGCGACGGTCACCGGGATCACGGACAGTCGCCCGGTGCGAATGAGCGCCATCTGCGCGAGCGCCTTGGTGGACTTCAGCGTTGGCAGCGTCACCGGCGCCGCGAGCGACGCAACGGCCATGAGGTCGACCATGAACCACGTGGGATCGTCCGCCGACGAGTCCGCGTCGTACCCGACGTGCCGCCGATCGAACGCCGTCTGATCGGGATACCCGTCGCGCACCACCTCACAGATGCCGTAAATCGCCTGGGGGGCGGCATTCGAGTGATAGAAGAACACCAGGTCACCCTGCTTCATGCCGTCACGCAGGAAGTTCCGCGCGGCGAAGTTCCGCACGCCGTCCCATGTCGTGGTGCGCCCGGGCGCGCGAAGCAGGTCATCCCACGAGAAGACGTCGGGTTCCGACTTCACCAGCCAGTAGCGCCGTTCACCGGGGCGACGCGGCAGGAAGCACTTGCCCCACGGCCCGCCTTCGGGCGTGAAGAACTGCGAGGGCTCGGTTGGCGCCTTGGCGGGCTTCGTGCCGGCTGGTCTCTTCTTGGCTGCCATGGATGCGGTGTGTGGAAAGCGGACGGCGTAAAGCGGACGGCGTACAGCTTACAGCTGCCGTACGCCGTTCACCAATCGCCAGCAGTGCACAACGCGCTACGCAATGCCCTTTGCGATCGCCTTCAGCACCGCATCGCCGAACGTGTCGATCTCGTCCACGCTCGTGTACACACTCGGCGTGATGCGAATGCCGCTGAACTCGGCGTGCACGATCGGCGTGGTGACGATCTTGTGCTTGTCGAGCAGCCAGCCGCCCAGCTTGCCCGGCTCGATACCATCGACGCTGAACAGGCAGATGGCGCCCGCACGGTCAGTGTCGAGCGGCGTCAGCACCTTCACGCGGTCGCTCGACGCCAGCAGGCGCCGGGCCCACCGGTCACGCAGGTAGCGCAGCCTGGCGATCTTGCGATCCGGCCCGATGCCGCGGCTGAAGGCAAGCGCGGCGGACACCGCATTGAAGTTCGCCTGCGGGTGCGTGCCGATTTCCTCGTACTTCCGGATATTCGCCTGGTTACCCGGCGTCGAGCCCATCAGCGACCAGAGCTGCGGGATCTTCTCCTTGCGCACGTACAGGAAGCCCGTGCCGATGGGGGCGTGCGTCCATTTGTGCAACGACGTGCCGTAGTAGTCGCACTCGAGCTCGTCGCGCTTGAAGGGGAAGTGGTTGAACGCGTGCGCCCCGTCGACGATGACCTCGATGCCGAGCGGCCGCGCCAGGCGCACGATGTCGCGCACCGGGAGAATCTGGCCGGTGAGGTTGGTGATGTGCGTGACCTCGATGACCCTGGTGCGCGGCGTGATCGCCTTGCGGAACTGCTCCACGATGTACTCGTCGCTCGGCGGCGGCACCTTGAACGAGATCTGCTTGAGCACGATCCCCTCGCGACGCTCGCGCTGCTGCCACGACGTGATCATGCGCGGGTAGTTCTGGTTGGTGAGCAGCACCTCGTCGCCGCGCTTGAGGTCGATGCCGAAGATCGCGATCTCCAGCGCCTCGGAGGCGTTGCGCACGACGGCCATTTCCTCGGGGTCGCACCCGAAGTCCCGGGCCAGGTCGCGCCGTGTGCTCTCCATGCGCGGCTCGAGCACGCGCCACATGTGCTCCACCGGGAGTTCATTCGTGAACCGCAGGTCGCGGATCATCTGCTCGAGCACGTGCGACGGCGTCGGCGAGATTCCGCCGTTGTTCAGGTTGATCATCGTCCGGTCGGCGTCGAACGCGCGCTGGATCTGCGCCCAGTACAGCTCGTCCTCGGCGAGGGCCTGCGGCGCGCGATCCCCGGCAATGACGTTGGCCTTGAAGAGCTGTTCGAAGGCGTTGGCGCGGAAGGCCGGGAGCGTGACACCGGCCGCGGCGAGACCACTGAGGAACTGGCGTCTTTCCATGAGCTGATGACCGAAGACTGGGGACAGATGACAGATGACGGATGACGGATGACGGATGACAGATCACAGATGACTGATGCCAAATATGTCGACTCGGACGGAGTCCGCCAGCACTCGTCGGTCATCCGTCATCCGTCC